>Ga0233377_1000095_pt1 | contig 56178 bp, 49 predicted proteins | sample ElkDunMinimDraft_6_FD_191540 | JGI IMG/M metagenome (GOLD analysis project Ga0233377, IMG submission 191540) | Fecal eukaryotic communites from dung pellets of Tule Elk in California, USA - Elk Dung E36 | ecosystem: Host-associated > Mammals > Digestive system > Large intestine > Fecal | place...
GTCGAGGATGGAATCGATGGCCACGCCCGCCATGCCGACATCGCCGGCGACGCGCGGGTGGTCGGAATCATAGCCCCGGTGCGTGGCCAGATCGAAGGCGATGGACAGCCCCTTCTGACCCGCCGCCAGGTTGCGGCGATAGAAGGCGTTCGACGCCTCGGCGGTCGAGAAGCCGGCATACTGGCGGATGGTCCAGGGATTGCCCGCATACATGGTCGGATAGGGGCCGCGCACATAGGGGGCGATGCCGGGCAGGCCGTGGATGAAGTCCAGCCCTTCGATGGCGTCGGCGCCATAGGCGGTGGCCACGGTCAGTCCCTCGGGCGTGCGCCAGGCGTCGCGGGCGGGACCGGTTCCGGTGGCGTCGAGATTCAGTGTGACCTTGGAGAAATCGGGAAGGCTCATCGGGCGTCTCCTTCGCCTTGCGTCTCGAAGGCCGCGGCGAACCGCACGGGGGTCAGGGGCTCGCAGACGTCGGCGCCGCCTTTGGAGACAGCCAGGGGTTCGGCCTCCACAGGGGCGGAGCGCGGCTCGGGGTCGACGAACTGGGTCACGCCGACGATATGGGCGCCGCCGCCCGAAAGGGCCTGTTCACGCAAGGCGCGGGCGCGGGCCACGCGCGGCTGGATCAGCCCGCCCTTCAAGGCATCGACCAGACCGCCTTCGGCCTGGATGATCTGGAACTCGGCCCACGCCGCCTCGGCCAGGTCGCGCGTGCGCGAGTCGAGATACCAGGAACCGGAGGCCGGATCATCGACCCGGCCCAGGCTGGATTCTTCCATCAGCACCAGCTGGGTGTTGCGGGCCTGGCGCCGGGCGAAGGCGTCAGGGCGCCCAGCGGCGCGGCTGAAGGCGTCGACCACCACCGCATCCGCGCCGCCCACGGCGCCGGCGAAGCCCGCCGCCGTCAGACGCAGCAGGTTGGGCCACGGATCGCGGCTCGACAGCATGCGGCGCGACGACCGGGCCTCGATGACGGCATCCGTCTCCGCGCCGAAGGCGCCGGTGAAGGTCTTCCACAACAGGCGCAGGGCCCGTGTCTTGGACAGGCCGTCGAAATATTCCGCATCCACCGACACGCCCAGCACCGTCGCCTTCAACGCCGCCTCGGCGCTCATGCCCGCCTGGCCCGCCGCCTCGATCAGGGCGGCGGCGTTGGCCAGGGCGAAGGCCAGTTCCTGGGCGATGGAGCCGCCCGCTTCGTGCACGACCCGCCCGCTGGCCATGAACAGACTGGCCTCGGGATAGGCGCCCGCATGACGCGACGCGGTCTGCGCCGCCTCGGCCAGATGATCCTCGATCGCGCGCGGCGATGCGCCGGTTTCAGCAAAGGCCGACAGCGGATCGAGATGCAGCATCAGCTTGGCGCGCGGCGAGTCCTTGGCCACAGCTGACAGGGCGTCCGCCGCCTGCGGGCCGTTCAGTCCGGCGTCCAGACCGACCGCCGCCAGTTCCAACGCCACGCCGTCCAGTGCGCGCGCCAGAGTCTCGGCGTCGGCTATGATCCCGCCCTTCAGCACCACGGAGGCTGCGCCGCCGGTCAGATCGGTCAGCACGGCTGCATTGACCACCGCCGCATCCTCGCCCTCGACCAGAGTGCGCAGGTCCCAGGCGCGGCCCTCGGCGTCGGACGGGCGCGGCGCGAACAGCGGCTCCACCGTCGTCGCTTCGGCGTAGAGCGGCCGCACCGCCAGCTGGTCGGCGTCCAGATGCACCAGGCTTTCCAGCGGTCGGTCCTTCAGGGCCTTTTCGGCCAGGGCGCGCCAGTCTGCGGGGGAGGGGGTGGGGAAGAGTTCGGACATGGCCGTTTCCTTGCAACGCGACGCCGCCGGGGTCCAGCCCATCTATCGGCTGGTTTTGCAACCTGCGCGGTTGCGATGCGTCGCAACGGTTCCGACATGGAGGCCAGACCTTGCCCGGAGCCCTTCATGACCGACCTGTCCGCCTTCCCCATCACCGCCCGCTGGCCGGCGCAGCATCCCGACCGCATCCAGCTGTATTCCTTGCCGACGCCGAACGGCGTGAAGGTCTCCATCATGCTGGAGGAGACGGGTCTGGCCTATGAGCCGCACCACATCGACATCACGAAGAACGAGACCTGGGGCCCCGAGTTCCTGTCGCTGAATCCCAATGGCAAGATCCCCGCCATCCTCGATCCCGATGGTCCCGGCGGTCAGCCTCTGGCCCTGTGGGAGTCGGGCGCCATCCTGGTCTATCTGGCCGAGAAATCCGGTAAGTTCCTGCCGACCGATCCCGCCGCCCGCTATGAGACCCTGCAATGGGTCTTCTTTCAGATGGCGGCGATAGGCCCGATGTTCGGACAGGTCGGCTTCTTCCACCGGTTCGCCGGGAGGGAGTATGAGGACAAGCGTCCGCTGCAACGCTATGTCGCCGAGAGCAAACGGCTGCTCGGCGTGCTTGAGGACCGGCTGGCTGACCGGACCTGGATCATGGGCGACGACTACACCATCGCCGACATCGCCACCCTGGGCTGGGTCCGCAATCTGATCGGCTTCTATGAGGCCGCAGACCTGGTCGACTATGCGTCGCACAAGGCCGTTCCCGCCTGGCTGGATCGTGGATTGGCCCGGCCAGCGATGCAGCGCGGGCTGACCATCCCGTCGGCCTAATGTGCTGACACAGGTTCGGGCGGGTCGCTGTTCAGCGGCCTCGTCCGGGCGCAGGCGACGGCGAAGACCACCAGCACCAGATAGCCGATCAGAGGCACGACGAAGGCCGGGGTGATCGCCTCGACCCGGTCCGAGATCAGCCCGGCGACGGGCGGCAGCACCGCCCCGCCGATGATGCCGAACACCAGCAGGCCCGAGGTCGCCGACGCGGTGGCGCTGGAGCGTTCCAGCGTCAGGCTGAAGATGGTCGGGAACATGATGGAGTTGAAGAAGCCGATGGCCAGGGCGGCGTAGGCGGCGGTCGCCCCGCTGCTTTGCGTCACCACCAGCGCCAGGCAGGCCGCCACCACGGTGCAGATCGACAGCAGCACCCCGGCTCGCACCCGCGTCAGCAGCAGGCTGCCGACAAAGCGCCCGACCATGGCCGCCCCCCAGTAGTACCAGCCGACCATATGGCCCGCCTCATGCGGCTCCACGCCCAGCCCTTCGGGTGAGCTGATGAAGGGGATCAGCAGGGCGCCGATGGTCACTTCGGCCCCGACGTAGAAGAACAGGGCGACGCAGCCGAACACCGCCCAGCGCGAGGTCAGGGCCGAGAACGGCGAGGCGGCTCCATCGCTCGCCTTACGCTCCACCGAGGCGTCGATCCGCTTGCGCGCGCTCCAGATGAACACCGCCACCACGGTGAAGAAGGCCCCGACCGCGAGGAAGGCGAAGTCGATGGAGCGCAGGGATTCATTGCGCGTCGAGGCGGTGATGACAGCGTCGGCGGCGAAGACGCCTCCGGTCAGCAGAACGGTCGAGCCGATCACCGGCCCCAGCGTCGCGCCCAGCGAGTTGAAAGCTTGTGAGAAGGTCAGCCGCAGGTGCGCCGTCTTGGGCGAACCCAGCGCCGCCGACAGGGGGTTGGCCGCCACCTGCAGCAGGGTCACGCCCGAGGCGATGATGAACAGGGCGCCGAGCACCAGAACATAGGTGTCCAGCAGTGTCGCCAGCGGCACGACCAGACAGCCCAGAACCATGGCCCCCAGCGCGGCGATGATGGCCCGGCTGTAGCCCAGTTTCGACAGCAGCCAGGCCGCTGGCAGCGACGCCAGCCCATAGGCGATGAACCATGCCGAGGCCGTCAGCATGGCCTCGGCCCGCGTCAGATCGAACACCCTCTGAACCGCTGCGATCAGCGGATCGATCAGGGAGGTGACGAAGCCCCAGGCGAAGAACAGGCTGGTCACATAGCCGTAGGCCAGAAACGAGCCGCTGTGTCGGGCGGGAGCGGGAGCGGGAGCCGATGCGGATTGAGCGGTCATGGGCGTTCTCGCAGAGACCGTGTCTGGTCTGGTAAGGACGCGCAAGCCTTGGCCTGAAGCCGCCCGGCCTCACCCTATGACGGTGCTTTTGCTGCGACAACCTGTCCGCCAGAACCCGGTCAGCGGCGGGAGCGCCCGTCCGTCAGGCGTAGCGGCGGGCGACGGCAGCCAGGCCGTTCAACACCTCGTCGGAGGCGGCGCCGGTGACGCAACCGCTCGACAGGATCAGGCGCAGGGCGCGCAGGTGAACCTCGACCGACGGCCAGTCCCAGAGGCCTTGGGCGGTCATCCGGTCGCTGAGCTGACACAGGCTGAAGGCGGCGGTGTAGAGCGGGCCCGTCTCGAAGAAGCCGGCCATGTCCAGAAAGGCGGCGGCGCGGTCGTAGATCAGTCCCTCGCAGCCCGGTTCGCGCTGGCGGCTGATGGTCTCCAGCTGCTCCAGATGATCGCCCAGCTTGCGCATGGCGGCCTCGCGGTGCCCCTCCACGCCCTGATCGGCGCGGGCCAGGGCGTCGGCGATGGTGCGGCCGCCGGGCTGGGCCATCTTGCGCGAGAGGTTGCTGCGGATTTTCGAGGATCGCACGTCGGTCACAGGGCCACTCGTCGAGGCTTGATGATGGAATCGATGTCGGCCTGATCGAGATTGGGTTCGACCGCCTCGCCGACGTGGGCGGACAGATCGCCCTTGCGGCGTCCGGCCATGCCCAGGGGCGGACCGAAGTTGCGCACCCGCCGGTCGGGGCCGACGTAGGTTTCGCACTCGATGAACTCGCGCGTGTCAGACGCCAGCCAGACCAGGCGTTGCAGCAGGACGCGCGGCGTCAGCGGCTTGGTGACGACGAAGCTGGCTCCACAGTCGCGGCTCTTCATGACCTTGGAGTTGGCCGCATGGCCCGAGATCATGATGACCGGCATGTGGCGCGTCGGCGCGGGCGTTTCGCGCCTCAGCCAGCGGACGAAGTCATATCCGTCCATCTCGGGCATGGCGCAGTCGACCAGGATCAGGTCGACCTGGCGGGTCTTGACGATCTGGCAGGCCTCGACCGCCGAACTGCAACGGATCTGCTCGCGCACGCCGAAGCCCATGACGATCGAGCTGAGGATGTCGAGCGCCTGCGGGTTGTCGTCGATCAGAAGCACGGTGATCTGTTCGAGATTGACGCGGTCGGAGCTGCGGGGGGACTGGGCCATGATCAGTCGAACAACATCAGGTCGCCGGCGTCGGCGGGATGGAAGGGGGGCTCCGCCGGGCGCGGCGGCGCATCATCCTTGTGGGCGCCCAGACGGAGGGCCAGATCGGCCAAGGGAACTTCGGCCAGAACCGTCTCCAGCGCCCGCCCTTCGGCAAGACCGGTGGAGACATCGCGCAGGGCCAGGCAGCGCTGGACAAGGGCGTCGATGGCCTGAGCCTGCATCAGGGCCTGTGGGCGTGTCGCGGCGTCCGCCGTATGGATCAGGGCCGAGGTCAGGGCGGCCAGACTTTCGACGCCGTCGGCCATGTCAGCGAACTCGGCGGCGAGCGCAGCCATCAGGGGGCGGGCCTGTTGGTCGGCGCTCATCAGAACAGCTCCAGGGCGCCGGTCTCGACCAGGACGGGCGGGCGCGAAACGGGCGGCACATGGTTGTCGGTCACGGCGCGTTGCAGCGCCTGGCCGGTCGAGGGCCAGTATTGGACGCGTCGTCCGCCGAGGCCGCGCAGGCTGCCGCCGACTACAGGGATGCCTTCATCGCGCAGGAAGCGTTCGGCGAAATCGGCGTTGGCCAGACCAACATCTTTCAGTGTGTCGAACATACGCCCGCCACCGAACAGCTTGGCCTCCAGCCGCCCGCGCTGGGCCCCGCGTTTCAGGCAGTCGTTGATCAGAACCTCCATGGCGTAGGCGCCGTAACGGCGGCCCGCGTCGGCGCCCGCGCCCGCGCCTTCGGGCAGCAGGAAATGGTTCATGCCGCCCAGCCCCAGAGCCGGGTCGCGCAGGCAGACGGCGACGCAGCTGCCCAGAATGGTGGTCAGTACGACATCGGGATCGTCGGTGACGAAATGTTCGCCCTGGCCGATGTGAACCTTGTGATGGGAGTGGAGGGTTGTTGTCATGTCAGGGGGCCGAACACGCCCTCCAGCTTCTCCTTGAGCTGGGCCACGGTGAAGGGCTTCACCAGATAGTTGTTCACCCCGTACTGGACCGCGCGCGCGACCAATTCGCGGTCAGCGCGGCCAGTCAGCATGATGAAGGCGGCGCCGGCGATGGGCGGGTGGGCGCGGACGGCGCGCAGCAGGCCCAGCCCGTCCAGATTGGGCATGTTGAAGTCCGAGATGATCAGATGCGCCGGCTGGGCGATCATGGCGCGCAGGCCCGCCTCGCCATCTGCGGCTTCGCGGAACTCGCGGAATCCCAGCTGCTGCAGGCTGCCGCGGATCAGCGAGCGCATGGAGGCCTGGTCGTCGACGATTAGGGTGTGGATTGCGGCGGCGGCGGGCATCAGAACCTCAAGCGACAGAAGGTTGGCCGGCGCGCGCGGCGCACAGCTCAAGGATGGCGTTGGCCATGCGGGACAGGGGCAGCTGGCGCTGGACGGCGCCGATCTCATGAGCAACGCGGGGCATGCCGTAGACGACGCTGGAGGCCTCGTCCTGGCCCATGGTCGAGCCGCCGGCGTTGCGCATCTCCAGCAGGCCGGCGGCGCCGTCACGGCCCATGCCGGTCAGGATCACCCCGGTCATGGGGCGCTTCATGCGCGCGACCGAGCCGAACAGGACATCGACGGACGGGCGGTGGCCGCTGACGGTTTCGCCGTGCGTCAGGCGGCAGCGCGGCATGGCTCCGGACACTTCCAGATGGGCCTCTCCGCCGGGCGCAATATAGATGCAGCCGGGCTCTACGGGAGCGCCGTCCCAGGCTTCATGAACTGTGGCGGCGCAGGCCTTGTCCAGCCTCTGGGCGAAGCTGCGGGTGAAGCTGGCGGGCATGTGCTGAGTCACGACCGTGGCCGGGCAGTCGGCGGGAAAGGCGGACAGGATCGTCAGCAGGGCTTCGACCCCGCCGGTAGAGGCGCCGATGGCGAGGATATGGTCAGGCGCGACGCGATAGCCTTCGCGCGGCGTCGAGGCTGTCATGGGCGTGCGGGCACGGGCCTGAGAGCGGGCGGCGGCTTTCACGATGTCGCCCAGATTGGCGAAGGCCTCCATGGCGGTGACGCCCGCCGAGGGTTTGCCCACCGCATCGACCGCGCCCATTTCCAGCGCCGCCAGCGTCACCTCGGCCCCCGCCTGGGTCAGGGTCGAGACCATGACCACGGGCATGGGACGCAGCCGCATGATCTTCTCGAGGAACTCCAGCCCGTTCATATTGGGCATTTCGACATCCAGGGTGATGACGTCGGGGTTCAGTTCCTTGATCCGGGCGCGCGCCTCCAGGGGATCGGCGGCGGAGCCGACCACCTCGATCTCCGGGTCGCGCCTGAGGGCGGCCGTGATCAGCCCGCGCATGGTCGGGGAATCATCGACGATCAGCACACGGACGGTCATGCGCCGACCCGTCGATAAGTGGTCAGGCCGCTGGTCTGCAGCTGGCGCTCAGCCGGGCCGCTGACCCGTTCGGAATGGCCGATGTAGAGGGTGGCGCCGGGTTTCATCATCGGGGTGAAGCGGCTCCACACCCGTTCCTGGGTCGTGTCGTCGAAATAGATGACGACGTTGCGGCAGAAGATGACGTCGTACCTATGCCGCATCGGCCAGTCGCCGATCAGGTTCAGCTCCTTGAACGTCACCAGCCGGCGCAGGGCCTCATTGGCGCTGAGCATGTCGGCGCCGTGGGCCGGGGCCTTGTCGAAGAAGCGGTGGCGCAGCAGGGCCGGGGCGGGCTGCAGCGCCTCCTCGGAATAGACGCCGACCGCGCCCTGGGCGACCATGTTGGGATCGATGTCGGTGGCCAGGATGCGCACGTCGAGATCAGCCGCCTCGGGCAGGACCGACAGAACCGTCATGGCCATGGAATAGGGCTCCTGACCGTTGGAGCAGGCGGCGGACCACAGCCGCACCGGCTCGCCGCGCCGGGCGCGCTCGGCCAGCTCCGGCATCACTGCGTCGCGCAGATGGTCGAAATGGTGCGGCTCGCGGAAGAAGCGGGTGACATTGGTGGTCAGGGCGGCCGTCATCGCCTGGCGCTCGTCCACGCCGTCGACGCCTTCGATCAGGGCGCAGTAGTCGCGGAAACTGCGCAGCCCCAGCACGCGCAGCCGTTTGGCCAGGCGCGAATAGACCAACGCCGCCTTGCCTTCGTTCAGGGCGATGCCGGCGTGGCCGTGCAGGATCTGGGCGATGGAGCGGAAATCTTCGGCGGTGAAGACGAACTCGCCCTCCACCAAGGCGGCGCGGTCGGATCCCCGGCTTGTCGGCTGGGTCATGCCGCCTCGGCCTCGATCTCCGGCACGATCCGGTCCAGTTCGATCAGGCTGAGCATGCGGCCGTCTAGGGCGAAGATGCCCTTGACGAAGCTCTTGACGTGGTCGCTGGCCACGTCGGGCGTCGGCTGAATTTCCTCGTCCTTCAGCTGGATGATGTCGGACACGGCGTCGACCAGCAGGCCGACCATCCGCCCGCCGATATGGGCGACCATGATGACGTGGCGCGCCGTTGGTTCCGACGTGGTCAGGCCGAAGCGGACGCCCAGGTCGATGATCGGCAGCACGGCGCCGCGCAGGTTGATGACGCCCTTCATATAGCCGGGCGTGCGCGGCAGGGGGGTGGCGGGGGTCCAGCCGCGGATTTCGCGCACGGCCATGATGTCCACGCAAAACTCCTGCTCGCCGATGCGGAAGGCGATCAGTTCGCGGGCGTCGGAGGCTGTGGTCGAGAAGTGATCGGTCATGTTCAGCTCGCGAGTTTCAGTTCAGGACGCGACGCCTGACGCCGCGCATTGGCGGTCAGCGCGTCCACGTCGAGGATCAGGGCGACACGGCCGTCGCCCAGAATGGTTGCGGCGGCGACGCCTTCGACCTGTTGGTAGTTGGTCTCAAGGCTCTTGATCACCACCTGGCGCTGGCCCTGGATGGCGTCGAACAGAAGGGCGGCGCGCTGGCCGGCCTCATTCTCGACCACCACGGCCACTCCGGTCGCAGAGACCGTCGGCGTGGTGCGGAAGCCCATGGCCATGGCCACATCGATCAGGGGCACGAAGGCGTCGCGGAAGCGGATCACGGCGTCATGGCCGCCGACGTGATGAATGTCCTCGGCGCGCGGCGTCAGGCTCTCGACTATGGCGGTCAGGGGGGCGACCAGCGTCTGTTCGGCGGCGGTGACCACCATGCCGTCCAGCACCGCCAGCGTCAGCGGCAGGCTGAGGGTGAAGGTCGAGCCCTTGCCGGGGTTGGAGGCGATGGAGATGCGCCCGCCCAGCGACTGGATCGAGCGGCGCACCACATCCATGCCCACGCCGCGGCCGGAGACGTCCGTGACGGTCTCGGCGGTCGAGAAGCCGGGCAGGAAGATTAGATTGTCGATCTCGTCGTCGGTCAGGACGGCGTCTTCGGCGATCAGGCCGCGCGAGATTGCGATGCCCCTGACCCGCTCGCGGTTGATGCCGGCGCCGTCGTCGCTGATCTCGATGACGATGCGGCCCGAGCGATGCAAGGCGGCCAGGCGCACCACGCCCTCCGCCGCCTTGCCCGCCGCCAGGCGTTCCTCGGGCGTCTCCAGCCCATGATCGATCGCGTTGCGCAGCATGTGGGTCATCGGCTCGGCCAGACGCTCCACCACGGTTTTGTCGACCTCCGTGTCTTCGCCGGAGGTGACCAGACGCACCTTCTTGCCGGTCATTTCCGCGACTTCGCGCACCAGTCGCGGCATGCGCTGGAACACCGATTTCACCGGCTGGGCGCGGATGGCCATGACGCTGTCCTGAATCTCGCGCGTCAGCAGCTCCAGGTCCTCCAGACCGACGGAGACGCCCGACGACCGGGCCAGGCCGCTTTCGGTGACGCGCTGGGCCAGCATGGCCTGCTGGATGACCAGTTCGCCGACGACGTTGATCAGCCGGTCGACCCGGTCCAGATCGACGCGGATGGTGACGGCGGCCGGGGCTTTGGCGGGGACGGGTGCTGCGGCGGCTTGAACGGCTGGCGGTGTCGAAACCTCGACAGGCGCGGGCGCAGGCGCGATCTCGGCGGTCAGTTGGGGCAGGACGGCTTCGACGGGCGCGACCGGCGCCTCGGCGACGACCTCCGCCTGGGCTCTGGCCAGAAGGGCGGCGATGTCGAACTCAGGCTCGGACTCTGGCTCGGACTCTGGCGCGGCGGCGTCTTCGCTCGCGGACGCTTCGTCGGAAGCGCGGACGATCTCCAGATCGCAGTCGGTTTCGACGAAATCGAACACGTCGCGGATGTCGGCCTCGGGCGCCGCCGTCGTGAGTTCGACGGTCCAGGTCAGGCAGCCTTCCTCGGCGGCCAGGGCGTTGAGGTCCGGCAGGGCCGACAGGTCCAGCGCCACCGCGGTCTCGCCCAGACGGGCCAGTTCGCGCAGCAAAAGGCCGGTCTCATTGGCATTGGCGTACATCCGGCCATGCGGGCGCAGGGTGATACGCCAGGCCTGCAACTCAGGCTCGGCCGTCTCGACCGGTGCGTCCAGCGCGGCGAAGTTGAAGGCGACGGGCTTGAAGCCGAATTCATCTGCGCCAAGGTCGATCTCGATCGCCGCAATGTCGTCGGCGACAGGCTCGGACAGGACGGCGCCCTCATCGCCATGGGTCAGCGCCTCCAGCTCGGCGACCAGGGCGGCGGAGCGCGCCTCATCGACCGGATCGGCCTGTCCGCGCGCCGCAGCGATGTGGTCAGCCAGAACGTCGGAAGCGCGCAGCAGCGTCTTGACCGTCAGGTCGTCGCACGGTTTCCGCCCGGCGCGGATTTCGTCCATCAGCGTCTCGAAGACGTGGGCGAAGCGCACCAGGGCATCCAGGCCGAAGGCGCCGGCGCCGCCCTTGACCGAATGCACGGCGCGGAACACGGCGTTGACGGTTTCACTGTCCGTGCGGCCCGACTCCATGGCCAGCAAACCGGCTTCCAGGTCGCCCAGAAGCTCGTCGCACTCCTGGAAGAAGACGACCTTGATAGCCTCGAACGGATCGGTCTCACTCATCGGATCAGGCCGCCACGCGCCGAACGGCTTCGATCAGCTTGACCGGATCGAAGGGCTTGACGATCCAGCCGGTGGCTCCGGCGTCGCGGGCGCGCTGCTTCTTGGCGGCGTCGCTCTCGGTGGTCAGGACCAGAACGGGGATGGACCGGTTGGCGGGGTCGGCCCGCATGCCCTCGATGAAGCCGAAGCCGTCCAGACGCGGCATGTTGATGTCGGTGATGACGATGTCGGCGCCTTCGGCGCTCAGCGTCTCCAGCCCGTCCACGCCGTCCACGGCCTGGATGACGCGATAGCCGGCCCCGCTAAGGGCGAGCATCAGCATGTCGCGCATGGTGCGTGAATCGTCGATGGTCAGGATGGTCTTGGTCACGCAGGCTCTCCCTGATCCAGCGCCGGGGCGCCGAACGCGGTCCATTGTCGGGTGAAGGCTTCTGAGACGGGGCTGATGCGCAGGGCCTGGCCGTCGCCGATCCAGGTGCATTGCGCCGACAGCAGCACCTGAAGGCAAAGGCCGCCCAGCCGTTCGACGGCCGATCCGTCCAGCGTCACCGCCTGCCCCCGCAGGGCCAGCAGCTGGGCCTGCAAGGGCGCAGCCTGCTGGATGTCCAGCGACGCAGGCAGGATCAGGCTGTCGCTCATCAGAACTCCTCCCAGCCGTCTTCGGCAGGGGCGGGCTCATATTTGCGGGCGGCGCCGCCGCGCCCGACGGTCTTCAGCACCATGGCCGAAGGGTTGGACGAGGCATGCACCGGACGCTGGGCCGGATGCTGGGTCGGGCGCTGGGTCGAGCGGGCCGGAACGGGAGGCGCAGCATGGGCCGCCATGTCGCCGAGCTGGAAGCGCGAGACCGAGCCGGCAAGGGTTTCGGCCTCCTGCGACAGCGAATGGCTGGCGGCGGTGGATTCCTCGACCATGGCGGCGTTCTGCTGGGTCACCTGGTCCATCTGGTTGACGGCGGTGTTGACCTGCTGAAGGCCGGTGGCCTGCTCCTGGGCCGAGGCGGCGATTTCGGAGACCAGGCCGTCGATCTCGGCCACACGGCCGACGATGCGCTGCAGGGCCTCGCCCGTCTGGCCGACCAGGTTGACGCCGGAGTTGACCTGGGTGGTCGAGGCCGAGATCAGCACCTTGATCTCCTTGGCCGCTTCCGCCGACCTTTGGGCCAGGGCGCGCACTTCGGAGGCCACGACCGCGAAGCCGCGGCCTGCGTCGCCGGCCCGGGCCGCTTCGACGCCGGCGTTCAGCGCCAGCAGATTGGTCTGGAAGGCGATCTCGTCGATCACGCCGATGATCTGGCTGATTTCCTGAGCCGACTTCTCGATGGCGCCCATGGCGCTGACGGCGTCGCGCACGACATTGCCGCTGGCCTCGGCGTCGCCCTTGGCGGCCTGGACGGTTTCGGAGGCCTGACGCGCGCCCGAGGCCGTGCGATTGACGGTCGCGGTGATCTGGTCCAGCGCGGCGGCGGTCTCCTCCAGGCTGGCGGCCTGTTGCTCGGTGCGGCGCGACAGGTCGTCGGCGGCCTGGCTGATCTCGCCCGAACCCGAACGGATGGCCGAGACGTTGGTCACGACCACGGACATGGCGTCCTGAAGCTGGTCGATGGCGGCGTTGAAGTCGTTCTTCAGCTTCTGATACTCGCCAGGGAACTCCTGCGTCAGGCTGTATGTCAGATCACCGCGCATCAGGTGGTCCAGACCTTCGCCCAGGGCGCCGACGACGAGCGCCTGTTCGCGAGCGGTGGTTTCGGCGACCTGCTGGGCTTCTGCACGTTGGGCGGCGGATTCAGCCTCCAGACGAACCTTCTCGATGGCGGCGTCGCGGAAGCTGACCACGGCGCGGCCCATTTCGCCGAACTCATCCTTGCGGGTGACGCACGGCACATTGAAGCTGGTGTCGCCGCCGATCAGCCGGCGCATGTAACCGATCATGTTGTTGACCGGTCCGGCCACACCCTTGGTCAGCAGCCAGCCGGCGCCCAGGGCGATCAACAGGGCTGCACCCAGGCCGGCAATCAAGGCGATGAGGGTGGCCGTGGAGGCGCTTTCCTGAGCGTCACGGACGGTTTCCAGACGCGCGGCGTTGATGGTCTCGATGGCGGCGATCGAGTCCTCGATCTTGCCGATCAGTTCGTCCGAGCGGCCGCCGCGGCCGACCAGGTCCAGCGCCTGCTGTCGCGTGGCCGGGTTTGCAGCCAAGGCGGCGCCGGGGGTGACGACCGTGTTGAACCAGGTCTCGGCGTCGCGTTCAGCCGCGTCGATGAGGGCGATCTTCTGCGGAGGTGCGCCATCCCGCAATGACTCCATCGCCGCCACGAAATCGGCCCGGTGCGACCCGACCCGTTCCAGATAATAGCGGTCGCCCGAGACCAGCAGGCCGCGGAAGCTGCCTTCCTGCCGCGCCAGCTTGAACGCCGCCGCAGAGGTCTGGCGCACATCGGTGTTGGCGTCGCTCCTTGCAACTCCCGCCTGGTTCAGGGCCTGGATGTTGAAGAAGATGACCCCTCCCATGACGGCGATGGCCAGAAGGATGGCGCCGAAGCAGAGCGCGAACTTGCGGCTGAGCGGCAGATTGCTGAATTTCATGGTCTTATCCTGGCGTTGTTCGCGGGCGGGATGTCAGAAGGCGTAGGTCAGGGCGCCGACGAGGCGGCCTTCATAGGTTTCGCCGATGCCGTGGCTGTTGGTGTCGTACCAGCGCAGGTCCGCCGATACGGCGTCGGTCAGAGTGCGCTTCACGCCGAGGTTCCACGCCACATAGTCGGCGCCGCCCTGGGCGCTGCGGTCGGCCACGGCGGCTGAAACGCGTGTGTGCGGATCCAGCGCCACAGTTCCCTGCATCTCGACCCACCAGGCCTCCCGCGTCGCGGCGAAGCCGTCCGGGGTGTAGTTGACCCGGAACCGGGCGTTGACGGGGCCGAATTTGCGCGAGGCGTCGGCCTGATACTCCCAGTAGTTTTTGTCCACGCCGGCCCGTGTTCCAGGCAGGTCACGGTTCATGATCTGCAGGTCGAACTTCACGCCGCCGAGGGTGGAGCGATGGCCGACGGCCGTGATGACCTCGGCATGCGCGCCGGAAGAGATATCCGCACTGGAGGCGAAGGCGCTGGCGTAGAAGCCACCGTGCTGAACCTCGATTGAGCCTGAGATGGCGGGGGTCTCGTCGCTCTTGCCCAGGCCCTTGCCGACATATTCAGAGGCTATCCCGACCTGGCCGGAATAGGACTGGGCCATGGCGCCGGAAGCGGCTCCGCACAGGAGAAGGGCGGCGCCGGCGGCAAGGTGAAGTCGGTTCAGCAGACGATGACAGCAGGATGCAGGCATGACTCTCTCAGGATGTTTCGACCCTGATTATTGGTCAGACGGTGATATTATTCCTGAATCCGGACTTACGTAGTTTCCCCTAAGGGGGCGCGCTTATGCTTAAATGACGCCGGGAGTGAATCGTCATTCCTGCAAGCCCAGGCTTCATCGCCGACAACCGGGTCATCGCTGTTGATCTCAGCCGCCGCCTTGCGGACCCTGCCTTCAGCTCTTCGGGAGTTTGCGGTGCGCCATGTCTGGGGCGGCGTCCTGATCGCCGTCGCCACCGTCAGCCTAGCCCTGATCGTGCGTGCGGGCCTGCAATTGTTCGGCACCTTCTATTACCTGCCCATGGTGCCTGCAGTGGTGGTCACCGCTGTTCTGGCCGGGCGCAAGGCGACAGCGGTGGCCATCGGCCTGTCGATCCTGGCCAATGTGGTTCTGGTCCAGCGCGCCGACGCCATGGACGCCGCCGCCAACGCTGTGTTGTTCGTTCTTGTCTGCGTTCTGATCGCCGAGATGTGCTGGGCCCTGCGCCGGCATCGGAGCCAGGCGGATGAGCTGGCCCTGCGTCTGGCCCGTCGCGACCAGGTGCTGAAGACCATCCTGGCCTCCGTGCCCGTGGTGATGCTGGATGGGGACGGTGTCGTGAGGTCGGTCACTCCCTCGGCGGGCCGGCTGTTCGCCACGAGCGAAGCCGGCGCCCAGGGGCGTCGATTCGACAGCTTCGTGCCGACCTTCGACCTGTCCGCCTTCGCCGGGGATGAAGCCGCTCGGGAGGGTGAAACGGCCCGCGTCTGGACCGGCCTGCGCGACGACGCAAAGACCTTCCCGCTCAACATCCGGGCGGGATTCATGCCCGAGGCCGCTGATGGCGATCATGCCGTCCTGGTGCTGACCGATCTGACCCAGTCCCATGCTGCTGACGCCCGGGCGCGTGAACTGCACAGCCAGCTCAATCGTGTCTGGCGGCTGAATTCGCTGGGCGAGATGGCGGCGTCTCTGGCGCATGAGCTGAACCAGCCGCTGGCCGCGGCCGCCACCTATCTTCACGCCAGCCAGATCGATGCCGACAGGGCGGGTCCGTTCGGAGAAAGCGCCGGGCGCAACATGAACCTGGCCAAGACGCAGTTGCTGCGCGCGGGCCAGATCATCCGCCGGATGCGCGAACTTCTGGCGCATGAAAGCCGAAGCCTGGGCGTGGAGCGCGTAGCGCCGCTGGTCGCCGACCTCAGCGGGGTCTTCGGCATGATCGAACGCGCTGGCGGCGTGGCCATCCGTTACGACATCGACGACCTGAACGACACGGTGCGCGCCGATCGGATCCAGATTCAACAGGCCATGTTGAATCTCGTGCGCAATGCGGTCGAAGCCTCTGCAGGGCGTGACGACCCGCAGGTGCTGATCATCGGCCGGGCTGTGTCCGACGACCATTTCGAGGTGCGGATCGAAGACAACGGCGTCGGCATCCCCGAGGAGGAGATGGGCGCCATCTACCGTCCGTTGATGAGCACCAAGTCGGGCGGAATGGGTCTGGGCCTGTCCGTCACCCGGACAATTGTGGAGAGTCACGGCGGCGGGTTGAAGGTTGAGAAGAGCGCTCTGGGAGGGGCCGCCTTCTCATTCCAGCTGATGAGAGAGCAGGGCTTGGGGGACGGCTGATGGAGTATTCTGTTTTTGTCATTGATGATGATTTCGCCATGCGGGATGCGCTGCTGACGGTGTTGCGGGCCAAGGGCATCCGCGCCCGGGGCTTCGCCAGCGGCGCGGACTTCTTCGCCAACCTGCCGGAAACGGAATACGCCTGCGTCGTCACCGACATGCGCATGCCCGACATGGACGGGGCCGAGGTCGTGCGACGGCTGGCCCAGATGAAGGGCGCCAGCTGGCCGGTCATCGTCATAACCGGCCACGCTGAGGTCTCCATGGCCGTGCAGATGATGAAGGAAGGCATTCTCGATTTTATCGAAAAGCCGTTCGATCCTGTCCGACTGATCGAGGCGGTTGAGGGCTGTCTCGGCCATCTCGCGGGTCATGGTTTGAGTCGTGAAGCGCGGGAGGACGCGGATCGCCGTCTCAAACTGCTGACGCCGCGCGAGCGCCAGGTCTTCGACGCTCTGATCGAGGGCCTGTCGAACAAGCAGATCGCGCTTCAGCTGGACATCAGCCCGCGCACGGTCGAAATCTTCCGCGCCAAGGTCATGCACAAGATGCAGACCGACACCTTGGCCGGCCTGGTCCGCATCGGAATTCTCTATTCCTGACGCTTGATCGCCTGCGTCGTGCGGGTGATGAAATCGACTGCGGGATTGGATTTTGTCGCGATCTCAAAGCCTTTCTTGCTTTCGCGTCTGTCCAATTCGCCAGTCATGCTTTAGCTTGCCGCCTTCACGGCATGCTGTAACCGGCGCGTCGATCCCATCACACCAGCTGAAGGAGAGGCACGCCTATGCCGACCCCTGAGGCGCTGCTTGTCATTCTGTTGGCGACGCCTTTTGTCGCCAGTCTGGCTGCGGCCTTCCTGAAAAGCCACGCACGCAACGTGGCCGCCGCCCTCGCCACGGGCGCGATGCTGGTCGGACTGATCGTCTCGCTGGTGTTGTCCGCCCATGTCACGGCGACGGAACCTGTGCGTTTCGCGGCGGCCTGGGCTCCCAGTCTGGGTCTCGACTTCGCTCTGAGCGTCGATGGATTCAGCTGGATTTTCCTGATTCTCATCTACGGCATCGGTCTGCTCGTCAGCATCTATGCCCGCTACTACATGTCGGCCCAGGATCCCGTGCCGCGGTTCTATTCGCTGCTGCTCGCCTTTGCGGGGGCGATGATCGGTGTCGTCCTGTCCGGCAATGTGATCCAGCTGGTCGTCTTCTGGGAGATGACCAGCCTGCTGTCGTTCCTGCTGATCGGCTATTGGCATCACGGAGCGGCCGCGCGCGAGGGCGCACGCATGTCGCTGATTGTCACTTCCGCCGGCGGTCTGTGCCTGTTGGCCGGCCTGCTGCTGCTGGCCTCCGTGGTGGGCAGCTACGACCTAGGCGTCATTCTCGCCTCCGGCGACATGATCCGCGACAGCGCCCTGTACGCCCCCGCCGTCGTGCTGATCCTCATCGGGGCCTTCACCAAGAGCGCCCAGCTCCCATTCCACTTCTGGCTTCCGCAAGCCATGGCGGCGCCGACACCGGTTTCGGCCTATCTTCATTCGGCCACCATGGTGAAGGCTGGCGTCTTCCTGCTGGTGCGCTTCTGGCCGGTCCTGTCTGGGACCGACATGTGGTTCTACATCGTGACGTCCGCTGGACTGACGACCCTGGTGCTGGGCGCCTTCCTGGCCATGTTCCAGAACGACATGAAGGGCGTGCTGGCCTATTCGACCATCAGCCACCTTGGGCTGATCACCTTCCTGCTGGGACTGAACAGCCCTCTCGCCTGCGTGGCCGCCATCTTCCACATGGTGAACCACGCCGTGTTCAAAGCCTCCCTGTTCATGGCGGCGGGGGCTGTCGATCATGAAGCCGGCACGCGGGACATGCGAAGGCTGGGCGGTCTGGCGCGGTTCATGCCGATCACCGCGGTTCTGGCCACGGTGGCCGCGGCGGCGATGGCGGGTGTGCCGCTGCTGAACGGTTTCATTTCCAAGGAGATGTTCTTCGAAGAGACTCTGAAGGCTCACCAGACACTGGGGCTGGATCTGGCACCCACAATCCTGGCGGTTCTGGCTACGGTCTTTTCGGTGGTCTATTCGCTGCGCTTCGTCGCCGAGGTCTTCTTCCGGCCCGCTCCCGCGCCCCTGCCCAAGGCCGCGCACGAGCCGCCGCGCTGGATGCTGGCGCCGATCGGATTCCTTGCCCTGACGTGCATCGTGATCGGCGTCTTGCCGGCGCTCACTGTCGGGCCCGGCCTGCAAAGAGCCGCCGTCGCTGTCCTGGGGGACGGGGCGCCAGCCTTCACCTTGTCCGTATGGCACGGGTTCACTCCGGCTCTGGGCCTCAGCGCCTTTGCGATTGTGGCCGGCGGCATTCTGTACGGGGTGTTCCGCCGACGCCTGCTGACGATGCGCAAACTCCCCTTCGGCAAACTCAGCAGCCGGGTCATGTTCGAGCGGACATTGCATTTCGTCGCCGAGCGCGCGCCTGACCGGATCATGCGTCTGTTCCCGGGTGATCGGCTGCAGGCGCAGGTTCTGTTGATCCTGTTGGTCGCGCTTGCCGGAGCGGGCGCAGCCATGGCGGGGGGGCGCATCTTCCCGGACCAGTCTGCGCTGGCGGCTATCGATCCCGCCTTCGCCATCCTCTGGATCATCGGCGGCGCCTGCGCCATCGGCGCCGCCTTGCTGGCCAAATTCCATCGTCTGGCGGCCCTTGTTCTTCTGGGCGGAGCGGGGCTGATGTCCTGCGTCAGCTTCGCCTGGCTGTCGGCGCCCGACCTGGCCACGACCCAGCTTCTGGTCGAAGTGGTGACGACCATTCTCATCCTGCTGGGGCTGCGCTGGCTGCCGCCTCGTATTCCGATCGCGGCCAACCGGACGAAGGCGAAAAGGCTGCGGCGCGCCCGGGACGCCATCCTGGCCCTGGCCATCGGCGGGGGCATGACCCTGCTGGCCTATGCGGCGATGACCCATCCGGTGGACGGCTCCATCTCCGAATTCTTCCTGTCGCGCGCCTACAGCGAAGGCGGCGGGCGCAATGTCGTCAATGTCATCCTGGTCGACTTCCGCGGCTTCGACACCTTTGGCGAGATCACGGTTCTGGGCATCGTCGCCCTTTCGGTGTTCGCCCTGCTGCGGCGCTTCCGTCCCAGCATGGAAAGTGTCGGTCCGACACCGCAGAAGCGGGCGCAAGAGGCGATGGATGAACAGAAGGAAGGCCACGAGCGGGGCCATACCCTGGCGGAGTACATGCGGGTGCCGGGGCTGATCATCCAGTTGATGGTGCCCATCATCATGCTGTTCGCCATTCACCTGTTCTTGCGCGGACATGATCTGCCCGGCGGAGGCTTTGCTGCGGGTCTGACAGCCTCGGTCGGTCTGATCCTGCTGTATATCGCCGGAGGGGTGCGCTGGGCTGAGGCCCGTCTCAGGGTGGCGCCCGTCCGCTGGATTGCGTTCGGCCTGCTGACGGCCCTGGCGACGGGGGCGGGGTCGTGGCTGTTCGGCTATCCCTTCCTGACCTCCTACTTCACCTATCTCGATTTCGGCGTGCTGGGACGGATTCCGGCCGCCACAGCCGTCCTGTTCGACTTCGGGGTGTTTCTGCTCGTCGTCGGCTCGACGACGCTGATCCTGACCGCCATCGCTCACCAGTCCCTGCGTCGTCCCCGTCGCAGCGAGGCGGGAGATGATGCTGACAACGGAGCGCCCTGATGGAGATCGTCCTCGCCCTGGCCATCGGCGTGTTGTCGGCGTCCGGCGTCTGGCTGGTGCTCCGTCCCCGAACCTTCCAGGTTCTGGTCGGCATCACCCTGCTTTCCTATGCGGTGAACCTGTTCATCTTCTCGATTGGCGGGCTGCGCATCGGAGCCGAGCCGATCCTGAAGGGCGCATCAGGTGATGTGGCGGCCTATGCCGACCCCTTGCCCCAGGCTCTGGTGTTGACCGCCATCGTCATCGGCTTCGCCACCACGGCGTTGCTGCTGGTGGTGATCCTGGCGGCGCGCGGCCTGACCGGCGGAGACCATGTCGACGGCCATGAAGGAGGCGGAGATTGACCTCCCACCTCGCCATCCTTCCAATCCTTCTGCCGCTCGCTGTCAGCGCGCTTCTGCTGCTGGTCGCAAAGCGTCGGCGGCTGGAAGCGGGCCTGGCCCTGGCTGGCAGCGCAGCCCTGTTCGTTCTGGCGATCGCACTGGTCTTCGCCACCGACGGCCCCGGATTCGCCGCCACCTATCGGCTTGGCAACTGGCCTGCGCCCATGGCCATCGTTCTGGTGGCCGACCGTCTGTCGGCGCTCATGGTGCTGCTGGCGTCTACTCTGGGTCTGTTGAACGCGGCCTTCGCCATCACCCGGTGGTCGCGCATAGGGCCCTATTACCAGGTGTTGTCGCAACTGCTGCTGATGGGGCTCAACGGAGCCTTCCTCACCGGCGATCTGTTCAACCTGTTTGTCTTCTTCGAGATCCTGCTGGCGGCCTCATACGGCTTGCTCCTGCATGGGTCGGGGCCGAAGCGGGTGGTGTCAGGCCTGCACTACATCGTCATCAACCTGGCGGCGTCGCTGCTGTTCCTGATCGGGGTCAGCCTGATCTTCGGCGTGACCGGCACGCTGAACATGGCGGTTCTGGCCTCGCTGATTCCTGACCTGCCGCCCCCGACGCGCAACCTGTTCCACGCGGGGGCCGCCATTCTGGGCGTGGCCTTCCTGGTCAAGGCCGCGGCCTGGCCTCTGGGGTTCTGGCTGCCGCGCACCTATGACGCCGCCAATCCGCCGTCGGCCGCCATGTTCGCCATCATGACCAAGGTCGGCATCTACGCCATTCTGCGGCTAGGCCTGCTGTGTTTTGGCGTCGACGCCGGTCCGTCGGCGGGCTTCGGCTGGGGCTGGGTGTTCGTCGCCGGCCTCATGACAATCGCCGTCGGCCTGGTGGGAATGCTCGGCGTGCGGGATCTGGGCCGCATGGCGGGCTACAGCGTTCTGGTCTCGGCGGGCACTCTTCTGGCGGCCATGACTTTCCGTAACGAGGCCGTGCTGACCGGTGCGCTGCTTTACATGATGATCTCCACCTTGGCGGCGGCGGCCTTCTATCTGCTGGGCGGCCTGATCGGCGCGGACGGCAGTGATGAGTTCGAGGAGCCGTCCTTGCTGGAATCCTATGACCCCGAAGGCGACGGTCTGTTCACCGAGGAAGATGAGCGGGCGGTGTCCCTCACCGCGCCGGTGGGCATTCTCAGCGCGGGCTTCCTGATCTGCACCCTGCTGATTGCGGGCATTCCGCCTCTGCCCGGATTCCTGGCCAAGGTGGCCATGATCGCGCCCTTGCTTGAAGCGCCGGGCGGGCCATTCCCCGGCGCCGCTATCGTCCTGACGGTTCTGGTCATCACCGCCAGCCTGTTGTCGCTGATCGCCCTGGCCCGGGCGGGCATCCAGATCTGGTGGGCCGAGCCTGACCGGATCATGCCCGCCATCCGCGTGGGCGAGGCGGCGCCGGTCGCCTTGCTCCTGCTGGTGCTGCTGATCCTGACCTTCACCATCGAAGGACCGCTGGGCTTTCTGCAGAGGACAGCGAGCCAGGCGCTGGAGCCTGCCCAGTACATTGAATCTGTTCTCGGACCGGGAGGGCGGTCGTGAGACGCTGGCTGCCCTATCCAACGATGAGCCTGTTCGTGTTGGGAACCTGGCTGTTGCTGAGCCAAAGTCTGGCGCTTGGCCACTTCTTGCTGGGCGCCGTCTTCGGTGTGGTCCTTGGCTTCGTCTTCAAACAGTTCCAGCCGCCGCCGCTGCGGATCAGAAACGGCCATCTGCTGTTCGGTCTGACCCTGCGGGTGATCGGCGATGTCGTGCGTTCGAATATTGAGCTGTTCCGGATCATCGTCAGCGGCCGGTCACGATCCGTCACCTCGGGTTTCGTCTATATTCCTCTTGAGCTGACCAGCCGCTACGGCCTGGCCGCCCTGGCCTGCATCATCACCGCCACGCCCGGAACCATCTGGGTCAGCTACCAGTCGCGCGAGCGGATGTTGCTCATCCATGTGTTCGACCTGGTGGACGAGGATGTGTGGATACGCACCATCACCGATCGCTACGCGGCCCCCTTGAAGGCGGTGTTTGAATGAGCGCCCTGGTGTTGTCCGTCTCGATCTCGATCGCCCAGCTGATGCTGGTCGCGGCGATGGGTCTTTATCTGTCGAGGATGATCAGGGGGCCGCGCGCCCAGGACCGCGTCGTCGCTCTGGACGCCTTCTATGTCACCGGCATGCTGCTGCTGATCACCCTGGGCGTGCGCACCAACAGCACCCTCTATTTCGAAGCGACTGTGGTCATCGCCTTGCTTGGCTTCGCCACCAGCGTGGCTCTGGGCAAGTTCCTGATGCGAGGAGAAGTGATCGAATGACCGGCGCCGCCGACATCCCCCTTCCGATCGCCATAGTCATCTCCGCCTGCCTTCTGGGCGGCGCGTTGATGACGCTGGTCGGTGCGATCGGCCTGCTGAAGCTGAAGAGTTTCTATCAACGTGTGCACGCGCCCACGCTAGGTTCCAGCCTGGGCATGCTGCTCATAATGGCCAGCTCGATCCTCTACTTCTCGGTTTCGCGCGGCGCCCCGGTGTTCCACGAAGTTCTGATCATGGTCTTCCTGACCCTGACTACGCCCATCAGCTTGATGCTTATCGTCCGCGCAGCCCTGGCCCGCGACCGTCAGGAAGGCAGCGCCGACGTGCCGCATGTCGATGCGGACTAGGCGGTCAGCGTAAGCCGGTCTCCTGTTTCGGCGATGCGTCGCACAGTGCGCCCTTGAGCGGTCCGGCAAACGGAGGGCGCAGCCTATACGTCCGGCGCAAGGGGCCACGATCAACGGCGGGCTACCCGAACTCAGAACGTCTTGCGAAGGCGTAGCGAGTAGAAGGTGCGCGGGTCGATGTTGCGCGTCTCGACATAGCTGATCGGGCGGGTGGTGCGGTCGGCGTAGGCGATGCGCGTCTGGTGATACTCGTCCCAGAGGTTGATCTGGGCGCGGATCGCCAGCGTCGGGGTCGGCTTGTACTCGACCCAACCCTCCAGGAAGTCGCGGCCTCTCCACGAGAACTGCACGTCTGGATCGTAGCTGGTCCGCCCCAGCAGAGGGACCCAGGCGACGTTCCACTGCAGGTTCCATGACTTGATGTCCTGGGCGAGGACGATGACCGCGTGGGATTTCGGAACGTTGGAAAGCGGCCGTGTCATGCCGGTGGTCGGGTCCGTGACCTCGGTATGGTTCCAGGTGTTGCGGGCGCTGATCCGGCCGCCGCTGAAGCCGAACCGGTCCAGCGGCGCCTGGAGGTTCACCGACAGCCGATCCAGCGTCGCGTCGCCGATGTTGCCGGTCGCCGACAGGCCGTCCTCCAGTGGAATGACGTCGATGGCGTCGCTGATTTCGTCATGGCGCAGGGTGACGCTGAGGACGCCGTCGCCCCAGAAGCGGCCCTCATAGGCCAGTTCGCTGATCCAGCGCTGTTCGGGCTCAAGGTCGATGTTGCCGCCGAGGACGTTCTCGTTCTGCAGTTCGGCCGAGGCGGCGAAGGCGTTGAAGTCCAACTGCCCCACCTCGCGCTCGAAACGCACGCGGAGCTGGTTGTTGGCCCAGGGGGTCCAGGTCGCCAGCAGGCGCGGCTTGATGAAGGAGAAGGTCTTCTCGCTGTCGGCGTCGCCCGATTGGCTGATGGTCGAGCCCTCCACGCGCACGCCGCTTTCCACCGTCAGGTTGTCGCGCACCCGCCAGGTGCCCCGACCGAACACCTCGCCGCGGGTCTCCTCGACCTTGACCGAGGCTGAGGGCAGGGGAACGGGGACCCCGCCGTTGCTGAAGGCCTGATCGGTTTCCAGCATGTTGTAGGCGATCTCGCCGCCGGACTCCCACGTCAGATTCACAGACGGCTCGAAGCGCACCAGACCGCGCAGGATGGTCTCTGAGGCCCTGCTGTCGGAGACGAAACGCTGCTCCGGGCCGTCTACGCCAGACAGGGTGGTGCGACTGTTAGAAACGCCGTTGGTATCGCTGAACTCGTGGATGAAGCGGGTTTCTGAGGTCAGGCGGTCGCCGATCGGGCGGGTGAAGACCGCGCCGAACTCGCCGCTGGAGCCGTCCTCCTGGTAGCGGGACTCGCGCCGCACGGTCGGCGAGGTTTGCAGAGTCAGGTTTTCATAGTCGTTGATCCCATAGCGGGCGGTCAGGTCGATCAGGCCGCCCAGGAAGGGGCTGGCGTAGTTCAGTCGCAGCGCGTTGCCGCCACTGTGCTGGTCGTTGGAGAAGTCTTCGCTGCGCAGCAGGGCGCCCGCGCCGTCGCGGCGAACGACGGGGCCGACGCCGTTGGAGTCGTTGACATCAAATCCGTCGGTGAGGGTGAAGCCCCAGGTGCGTTCGCCGTCCTTGGCGGTGAACTGCCACGTGCCGCCGTAGGTGTCGTTGCCGCCCTCGTACAGGACCGCATTGCCGGTGAAGATCGACTGACGGCTGGACTGGTCGCGGGTGATGACGTTGGCGACGACCGAAAAGCCTTGCATGTCGATGCCGGGGGCGCCGCCGCGCACCAGTTCGATGCGTTCGACCTGGGCGACCAGGGTGCGCGACAACACGCTGGAGCCGGTGTCGTTCTTAGAGGCCGGGCGCGCGCCGTTGATCAGGATGTTGCCGACCGAGCCCTGGAAACCCCGGCTGCCGTCGCCGTCGATGACGCTGAAGCCCGGCACGCGGCTGACCATGTCCAGGGCCGTAACCGGCTGCTGGCTGGCGAAGACGTCGGGCGTAAAGACCAGCACGCCCTGCTGGCTGGCTTCGGCCTGTGGCGTGGCCCCTCTGGGATCAGGCGACGGCGCGGTCTGCGCCAGCGCCGGGGCGGCGAGCGCCAGAGACAGAGGGGTCAGTACGAGCAGGCGGGCGTCGAGGATGCGCATCGGGGGTTCCATCAAGATGGCTGGTAATGTCCGCGGCGATAGAAGAGATTGGCGTTCTGGGAGCGAGGGCGGGGGCCCGATCTTGAACCGATGATTTTCCGATGAACGACCTGTCAGCTCTGCTTCGCAGGCCGATCGAACTGGTGTCCGAACCATCGTTTCCGCTCGGGAACGCCATGGTTCACCCTGCCTCGCTCGAGGTGGTCTGGCCCGATGAAGGCTGCAAACTGGAACCCCGCGTCATGCAGGTTCTGGTCGCGCTCAACCGTGGGCGCGGCAGTCCGCTCAGCCGCGAAGAACTGTCCCGGCTCTGCTGGGATGGACGGGTCGTCGGCGACGACGCCCTGGTGCGATGCATCGGCAAACTGAGGAAGGTGTTCCAGCGCGATCCGGCTGTGGAAATCGGCAGCATCCCCAAGATCGGTTATCGCCTGCGTCTTCTCGCCGCCGCGTCGGAGATAACCGAGACGCCGCCGTCCATGCCGTCGCCGCGATCCGTTCGGCGGCGGTTGCGGTGGCTTCTGGCGGGTGGCGTCGTCGTCGCCATCGTCGCGCTCGGCGTCGGCGCATTCGTCTGGATGAAACCGCCGGGCGCGCTGGCGGCTGAGGCCGTGCGCCCCCTGACTTCCGATCCCGGCGTCGAAACCCATCCCGCCCTTTCGCCGGACGGCCGCATGATCGCCTATGCCGGCGGCGCTGGTTACGGGGCTCAGAGAGACATCTTCCTGCGTGGGGTAGCCGACGGCACGCCGATCCGTCTGACCAACACCGCAGAAGACGAAATGGCGCCCGCCTGGTCGCCAGACGGACGACGCATCGCCTTCGTGCGGCGTATTCCCGGCGCCCCTTGCGAGATCCTGGTCGCCCCGGTTCCCCAGGGCGAGCCGCGCGTCGTGGGGCGTTGCTCGGTGGAATCCATGACGCGTCTGGCCTGGACCGGGGACGGCGAAATCCTGCTGTCGGACCGGCCGACGCGCGACGCCGTGCGCCGCATCCGGGCCCTGAACCCCGACACCGGACGGATGCGAGAGGTCACCGCGCCGCCCGCCACCAGCCTGGGCGACCTCGATCCCGTCGTCACCCATGGCGGCGATCACATGGTCTTCAGGCGGGCCTTCTCATACGGCGTCGCTGATCTCTACGCCGCCGACGTGTCCGGCGCCGGACTCAGGCCGCTGACGCGCGACGGCTGGAAGGCCGTCGGCTACGCCTTCACCGCAGATGATCGAACGCTGGTCTTCTCCAGCAATCGCGGCGGCGACTCTGGCCTGTGGTCGGTGGACTTCAAGCGGCCGGGGACGCCCGTTCGCCTGAGCCTGGGCCTGCTCGAGTTCGGCCGCCTGTCCGCCGACAAGACCGGCATGCTGGCGGTCGAGGCCGGCGACTACCGGTCCAACCTGTTCGCCTGGCGCGCCGGAGCCGCGCCCGTGGCCCTGACCGACGGCAACACCAGTGACTGGGACCCGGACCTGTCGCCGACCGGCCAACTGACCTTTGTTTCAGACCAGAACGGCGGATCTGAAATCTGGAGCAAACGCAGCACCGGCGAACCGACCCGTCTGACCGACCTGAAGGCCAGCAGCGTCTTCTCGCCCCGGTGGTCGCCAGATGGCCGCAGCATCGCCTTCGTCGCGTCGCGCGAGGGCCGCACGGACGTCTATCTGATCAACGCCGAAGGCTCCAACCTTCGAAATCTCACTTCGGACGGCGCGGCGCGTGACGAACTGGCCTGGGACCAGAACGGCGACCTCCTGGTTCCCACGCTCCGCGAAGGCGGCTGGCGGATCGAACGGATCAACGCTCAAGGCCGGGTCACAGTGGTTCCCAACAGCGCCGGGGTCCTGACCGTAAAGAGCGCCGGCGCCCGGGGTCTCTATGCGGTGAAGAAGGATGACGACCGGCTCTGGCGCCTGAACGCCGGCGGCGCCGTCCTGTCCTCCCCCCTGATCCGCATCGACCCGGAGGCGGCCTGGACGCCGACAGACCGGGGCCTCTACCACCTGACAGGCGCTCCCGGCGGCGAATCCATTCTGCGCCTGACCGCCTGGTCCGGCGTCAGTCGCGATGTTCAGTCGCTGGGGACATTCGGCCTGAAGCACAGCCTGGCCGTCTCCCCGACGCAGGACATCGTCGCCGCCAGAGTGGTTCGCGATGAAGCGGACCTGCGAGCCATCAGGCTGGCGCGTCGATGAATGGACCTGTGTGCTCTGCCGGCCTTGGCCAGATGTGGGACAGATTGTGTAAGTCGTTGGTGTAGCCGTCGCCCTGCTGTTTTTCCGAGAGTTTACCGGGGTTTGTCCCCAGATCGTGGTCGGGATTGTGCAACAATCGTCCGAAGACAGTCCCCAAGACGGTGAAGCCTCAGTGTTTACAGGGGGGGAGAAATGGCGCGCCCGGAACGATTCGAACGTCCGACCCTCAGATTCGTAGTCTGATGCTCTATCCAGCTGAGCTACGGGCGCGCTTGGCCGCTAACGGCGAGGCGGCTATCTAGCGGAGGCGGGGACGGGGGGCAATAGGGTTCGGCGTATTTCTACGACAAGTTTCGGCGAGGGGTTCCTAAGCGGCGCCATGAGGGCCAAGTTGGCGGACTATCTCGCCAATTCCTCCCCGTCCGCCGTCGAGTCCGCCATGAAACGAACCCCTTCACGCCTGATCCTGGGTCTCGCCGTCGTCGCCCTCATGGGCGCTGGTCTGGGCGGGTGTGTGAGCGAAGGCGGTGGGGCGAGGCTCGCGCCTGTTGCGCCGGTCGCGCCCGCCATGCCCCAGGCCAGGGGGCCGTTGGTGACGGCGGCCAATCCGCTGGCGGTCGAGGCGGGGATGAAGGTGTTGAACGCGGGTGGCTCGGCCATCGACGCGGCGGTGGCGGTGCAGGCGGTGCTGGGCCTGGTCGAGCCGCAGTCCTCGGGTCTGGGCGGCGGCGCCTTCATGATGGTCTATGACGCCGAAACCGGCGAGGTCACCAGTTATGACGGGCGCGAGACGGCGCCCGCCTCGGCCTCGGCCGAGCTCTTCTATGAGGACGGACGCCCGCTGGCCTTCATGGATGCGGTGCTCAGCGGCCGGTCGACCGGCGCGCCCGGCGCCGTGGTCATGCTGGGGGTGGCCCAGGCCGAGCACGGCGTTCTGCCCTGGCGCGATCTGTTCGGCGAGGCCGAGCGGCTGGCCCGCGAGGGATTTGAGGTCAGTCCGCGTCTGGCGGGGATGATCGCCCTGCCGCAGGGGCAGGGGCGGTCACGCTGGGCCAACGCCTATTTCACCAAGCCGGACGGCGGTCGCTATGTCGCCGGCGACGTGCTGCGAAACCCGGAGTACGCCCGCACGGTGCGTGAGCTGGCCGAGGGCGGGGCAGGGGTGTTCCAAAGCGGACGCATCGCCCGGGAGATCGTTGACGCCGTCGCCGCAGAGCCTCGACCGGGCGGCCTGACTGAGGCGGACATCGCCGCCTATCGGCCTGTCGAACGCGGCGCCCTGTGCCGCCCCTACCGTGTCTATGTGGTCTGTGTTCCGCCGCCGCCGTCCAGCGGGGTGTCCCTGCTGCAGCTTCTGGAGATGGCCGAGCGCACACCCGCCATCGACGCCGGGGTCGACAGCGCCGAGGCCTGGACCGCCTTCGCCCAGTTGCAGCGGCTGATGTACGCCGACCGAGACCGCTATGTCGGCGATCCGGCCTTCACCGGCGTGCCGGTGCAGGGTCTTCTGGATGCGGACTATGTATCCGAACGCGCGGCCCTGGCCCCTGGCCTGACCGGCGCGGCGACGGCGGGCACGCCTCCCGGCGGCGTCTGGACGGGCGAGGACGCCACGCATGAGCCTGCGGGCACGTCTCACTTCGTCGTCATCGACGCGCGGGGCAATGCGGTCAGCATGACCACGACGGTGGAAAGCCTGTTCGGCTCGGGCCGGATGGCGGCGGGCTTCTTCATCAACAACCAGCTGACCGACTTCTCGTTCGAGCCGCTGCGCACGGATGGCGGTGTTGCGGCCAATGCTGTGGCGGCGGGCAAGCGGCCGCGCTCGTCCATGTCGCCGGTGATCATTCTGGATCGCGACGGGCGGTTCCTGGGCGCGCTGGGCTCGCCGGGCGGCTCGTCCATCCTGGCCTATAACGCCAAGGCCCTGATCGCGGTGCTGGACTGGGGCATGCCGGTTCAGGCGGCCTTCGATCTGCCCAACCTTGTGGCCAAGGGTGACGGCTTCGGCGCCGATACGGAGCGCTTTCCTCCTGCCCTGCGAGACGGCATGGCCGAACGCGGCATCGTCATCCGGCCCAACGCCAGCGAGAACTCCGGCCTGCATGGGGCCATCTGGCGTCAGGGCCCGGACGGTTGGAGTTGGGACGCCGGTGCGGACAATCGGCGCGAAGGGGTTGTGAGGCAGTAGGGATTAGGCAGTAGGCAGTAAAAAGGGCTCCGGTTCTGCCCCCTACGGCCTCTCCTATTCCGGCTTGATCGACAGCTGAAACGCTATGACGCCTTCCGACACATCGGTGTCGACGCCGTTGCCGGCGCGGAGGCCTTTCGCCTCGATTTCGCGATAGATGACGCCGAGCGAGGTCTGCATGGCGCCGCGCCGCATGGCTACACCGAAGGAGGCGTCGCCTAGGAAGGTTCCGGAATCGCGGCTGACGCCCGAACGGGCGTAGTCCCCGTCCCGCGTGCGGGCCCAGTTGTAGCCGACAGAGCGGCCCGATCCGGCGGCGTAGACATACCAGCGCGCGCGCTGGCCGAAGGCTTCGGCGCCCCTCGGCGCCAACTGGTCCAGATCCGGGCCGATGCGCAGGGTGGCGCCGGCTTCGGTCGAATTGCCACGGCTGCCGACGCCGACGCCGACGTGGGGCGTCAGCGTGACATCCAGGCCCGAGGCGGTGCGGCCCAGCGTTTCAGTCCAGCCGCGCGTATAGGTGATGTCGTAGTGTTCAGTGTCCCACCCGGCGCGGTCCAGAGGGCTGGGCGGCACGGGCGCGCCGTCGGCGCGGCGGACGAAGCCTTCGGTGCGCAGGCGCAGGCGGTCGTCGAAGTCTCCGCCCGCGAACCAGACATCACGCTCGGCCACCGCGCGGGGCGCCGTCGCTGTGTCTCGGGATACGGAGGTCCAGCGCGGTTCGATGTCGATGATGGGGGCGTCGAAGGCGGCGACCGCCCCGTCGCGTTCCAGCTGGATCAACAGGTCGGAGACCGTGGCGGGACGGTCAGTCAGGCTGGCGGCGGGGCGTTGGCTCCAGGGATCGGCCAGGGGCGTCTGGCCATGGTTCTCGCTGGAGGCCTGGGCCGGAGCGCAGACGCAGGCCAGCGCACCCGTCAGGGCCGCCGCCACGCACAGTCCGGTCATGTTGAGCCGCAGAGGCATCAACGGTCCTTCCCCAGTCCGTTAACACCTTGAGCCTGCACCATCCGCCGACGGTCGGCAACAACCGTCGGTGGATGATCTGTTCAGATATGCGTGTGCGGCGTCATCCGCCTACTGGCAGGCGAGGCACTCGTCGTAGTCGGTCCGCGCCGCCGAGAAGAGGTCCGGCTGGTTGGGATCGAACTCAGCTTCGACCTTGTCGGCGGCGCCGGCGAAGGACGCGCGCTGAACCGACTTGGAGCGCAGGTAGTAGAGCGACTTCACGCCCTTCTCCCAGGCCTGCCAGTGCAGCATGTGCAGGTCCCATTTGTTGACGTCGCCGGGGATGAACAGGTTGATCGACTGCGCCTGGCAGATTTCCGGCGAGCGGTCGGCGGACAGTTCGACGATCCAGCGCTGGTCCAGTTCGAAGGCGGTCTTGAAGATGCCCTTCTCGTCCTCGTCCAGGGTGTCGAGGTGCTGCACCGAGCCCTCATGCTCGAGGATGGAGTTCCAGACGGCCTCGGTGTTGATGCCCTTTCCGTCGAGCAGGCGCTCCAGATAGGGATTCTTGACCGCGAACGAGCCTGACAGGGTCTTGTGGGTGTAGATATTGGCCGGGATCGGTTCGATGCCCGCCGAAGTGCCGCCGCAGATGATGCTGATCGAGGCGGTCGGGGCGATAGCCAGCTTGTGCGAGAACCGCTCCATGACGCCACGCTCGGCGGCGTCCTCGCAGGGGCCCTTTTCCTCGGCCAGCAGGCGGCTGGCCTTGTCGGCCTCGCGGCGCAGATGTTTGAACAAGCGCATGTTCCACGACTTGGCCATGGCCGATTCAAAGGCCACGCCCTGCGCCTGCAGGAAGGAGTGGAAGCCCATCAGGCCCAGACCCACCGAACGCTCGCGCTTGGCCGAATAGACGGCGGCGGCCATTTCCGGCGGGGCGCGGGTGATGAAGTCCTCCAGGACGTTGTCCAGGAAGCGCATGATGTCTTCGATGAAGCGCGGCTCCTCGCGCCATTCCAGGAACATCTCGGCGTTGACCGACGACAGGCAGCACACGGCGGTGCGGTCGATGCCCAGGTGGTCGCGGCCGGTGTGCAGCATGATTTCGCTGCACAGGTTCGACTGTTTGACCGACAGGCCCAGGTCACGCTGATGCTGCGGCATCTGGCGGTTCACCGTGTCGGAGAAGATCAGATAGGGCTCGCCGGTCTGCAGGCGGATCTCGAGGATCTTCTGCCACAGACTGCGGGCGTCGACCGTCTTCATCACTTCCTGGTTCTTGGGCGATAGCAGGTCGAACGTCTTGCCGTCGCGGACCGCCTCCATGAACTCGTCGGTGATGCTGATGCCGTGGTGCAGGTTCAGGGACTTGCGGTTGAAGTCGCCCGAAGGTTTGCGGATTTCCAGGAATTCTTCGATCTCAGGGTGGTGCACGTCCAGATAGACGGCGGCCGAGCCGCGGCGCAGCGAGCCTTGCGAGATCGCCAGGGTCAGCGAATCCATCACGCGGATGAAAGGGATGATGCCCGAGGTCTGGCCTGCGCCCTTGACCTTCTCGCCGATGGAGCGGACGCCGCCCCAGTAGGTGCCGATGCCGCCGCCGTTCGAAGCCAGGGCGACGTTCTCGTTCCAGACGTTCTGGATGCCGTCCAGGCTGTCGGCGACCGAGTTCAGGAAGCAAGAGATGGGCAGGCCGCGGTCGGCGCCGCCGTTCGACAGCACCGGCGTCGAAGGCATGAACCACAGTTTGGACATATAGTCATAGACGCGCTGGGCGTGGCCGGGGTTGACCGCCTCGTCGTCGGCGAAGGCCGTCGAGACGCGGGCGAACATGTCCTGATAGCTTTCGCCCGCCAGCAGATAGCGATCTTCCAGGGTGCGCTTGCCGAACTCGGTCAGCAGATCGTCGCGCGAGCGGTCGATCTGGATGGAGCGGACGACAGACAGTTGCGGCCGGTCGCCTTCCTGATTCACTGGAAGTGACTGGAATTCCACCGTCTTCAACGCTTCAACGCTGGCCATTTTATCGTCGCCCTGAACAAAAACCGTTTGGTGATCCCCGCGTCGCCAACCACATCATCTAGTGGCTGAAACGCTTCCCAAGCCCACATATGGGGCGCAGATGGCTAACCAACCGTCAACGGGCTTGACGATCACTTTCTGCCGAATCGGCTTCAAGACGGGGGATGAGCCTGTGGACAGGCCGCGACGCGGGCGTGACAGGGAATGGAAGTTCGGATCACGAAGCCGTGATCGGGAACGTCTCACAAGCGGGACCGTTCAGCGGCGATGACCGCCGAACAATTTCCAGCTTTTTTTCGCCGCGCACTGAGGATCGCCCGCACAGAGATCGCGGCGGTCGGCGCCTTCTTCGTCGTCGTGCTGGGCGTGGCCTTCTTCGTTGAGCTGGCCGATGACATGACCGAGGGCGACGGCCGCGCCTTCGACCAGGCGGTATTGACCTGGATGCAGCCCGTCGCAGGTCAGCCGCGCGGGCCGTGGTGGCTGCACGAGGCGGCGGCCGACATCACGTCGCTGGGCGGCATATCGGTGCTGGGCCTCTTCGCCCTGATCGCGATCACCTTCCTGCTGATACAGAAGAAGCGGTTGTCGGCCCTGCTGCTGGTCGTCGGTCTGGCGGGCGGCGTGGCTCTCAGCGAAGGGTTGAAGGCGGTGTTTGAACGCGAACGCCCTCCCGTCGCCTATCAGGCGGTTGAGACGCTGAACGCCAGCTTCCCCTCGGGCCACGCCCTCTTGTCCACCGTCTTCTATCTCAGTCTGGGGGTCATGCTGACCCGGGCCTTTCCACAGCGGCAGCTGAAGGCGTTCGTGCTGGGCGCGGCCTTGTTGGTCGCCATGCTGATCGGCCTGACCCGTGTCTATCTGGGCGCCCACTGGGCCAGCGACGTGCTGGCCGGCTGGAGCGTCGGCGCCGCCTGGGCCATGGCCCTGTGGTTGGCGGCCTATGCGGTCGCCCGCCGTCAGAAGGTCCATCTGGCGCGTCTGCGCGATGAGGATGACGACGACTGACCGGTCGCGGCCGCGCATCGCCAAGCGGCCCATTCCGGTCTAGTCAGCCGAACGCCTGTCGGGCTGACATCGGAAGGGTCTCATGCGTATTTCCCGCCTCGCCGTTCTGGCCGCCGTCGTGCTGATGGCCGCGCCCGCTGCGGCTCAGGTTCCAGCTCAGACGGCTCCTTCCGCCGATCCCGGCGTGCTGTTCTGGACGCCCGAGCGGCGCGAGACAGACTTCCGCCGCATGGAGACGGTCACGCCGCATGCGCGCGTTCCCGCTTCGATCACGCCGCGCCTTCTGCCCCAGGGCGTGTCTCTGGATCTGGACGTCGACGCCTTCATGCAGGTCGAGCGCACGGCGGGCCTTCTGGTGCTTCAGGACGGCAAGGTGCGGTTCGAGCGGTATGGCCTGGGCATGACGCCGTCGGACCATTGGGACTCCTTCTCCGTGACCAAGTCCCTGACCTCGACCCTGGTCGGCGCCGCCATCCGCGACGGCTTCATCAGCGGACTGGACGCGCAGTTGACCGACTATCTGCCGGAGATGGCGGGCAGCGGCTATGACGGCGTCACCGTGCGCCAACTGCTGACCATGACCTCGGGCGTGGACTGGAACGAGGACTATGCGGACCCGACGTCCGACGTGGCGCGCCTGTTCCTGACCCCCGCCGATCCGGGTCTGGACGCCACCGTCTCCTATATGCGCCGTCTGGGCCGGGCCGCCGAGCCGGGCACGCGCTGGCATTACAATACGGGCGAGACCAATCTGGTCGGAGTCCTGGTGGCGCGGGCGACGGGCAAGCCGCTGGCGCAATATCTGTCGGAGAAGATCTGGACCCCGGCGGGCATGGCGGATGACGCCTTCTGGATGCTGGACGAACAGGGACGCGAGGCGGGCGGCTGCTGCCTGTCGGCCACCCTGCGCGACTGGGGCCGCGTCGGTCTGATGGCGCTTGAGAAGGGCCGGACGTCGTCAGGATCCATTGTCGGCGACGACTGGTTCGATCAGGCGACCCGCACCCAGGCGGACATCGGCGCCCCGGGGCGGGGCTATGGTTTCCAGTGGTGGACCGCCGACGACGGCGCCTTCGACGGGCGCGGCATCTTCGGCCAGACCCTGCATGTCGACCGCGAGCGCCGGCTGGTGGTGGTCATCCTGTCGGCCTGGCCCACGGCGGTGGGCTCGGAACGCTCCGCCGCCCGCGCGGCCCTGTTGGCCCGCATCGACGCAGCGGTGGACGTCGCACCACAGTTCTAGCCCGCATAATCTCCCTCGAACGGAAAGCGCTTGGCCCAGAAGGCCGCCAGTTCCGGCAAGGCGTCCACGCGGCGCACCACTTCGCCCATGCGGGGCGCGACTTCGTGAAAGCGCGGGCGCAGCGGCCGCCAGCGGCTGACCACCGTCACATAGAGATCCAGCACCGTCAGTCTGTCGCCCAGCAGATAGCGACCCGGCGTCAGCTGGCCTTCCATCATCGCCCAGCAGGCCGAGATACGCTCCGCCGACCGCGCCAGCACCTGGGCCTGTGCAGCCTCGTCGTCGCCGACCAGCCGGGACGGGTCGTCGCGCACCCAGTAGAGGGAATAGATGGAGGCGGGGATGAAGCTCATCCAGCGCAGGAACTGGCCGCGGCGCGGGTCGCCGGGCGGCGGCGCGAGGCCCGCCTCGGGATGTTGTTCCGTCAGCCACAGCAGGATGGCGCTGCTCTCTGTGATGGTTTCCCCGCCCGGAGTGACAAGGGCCGGGATCTGGCGCATCGGATTGACCCCGGCCACCTTGTCCCGCTCGGCCTCACCCTCCCAGGTCACGACCTCGATGACGGTGAAGGGCGCGCCGATCAGGGTCAGCGCCGCCTCCACGACCACGGACCCCGACCCGGCGGCGCCATAGACGGTGCAGGTCATTTCCATCCTCCCGAACGTCTGTTGCGGAGACGGGGAAGGTGCAGGCTTGCGGCGGCGAAGTCGATGTCCCGGCACGGTTTTTCGCCCCCAGACTTCTCCCCAGAGATGACGGCGCAGCCACTAGATATAGCGGTGTGAGAAAATGTGATCGCTAAATAGCCGCAATTGGCCTTGGCGCCGGGGCGGTCTGGCCGCATGGTGAAAATCTGATTTCCTTCACATCCGGTTCGCGAGTCCCTGCCGATGAACGCCCACGCCATCATCAAACCCGGTACCCCCGGATTGCTGACCCCATCGGCGGCCTACAAGCCCTTCCGCTACCCGTGGGCCTTCGACATGTGGAAGAAGCAGCAGCAGGTCCACTGGATGCCCGAAGAGGTGCCGCTGGGCGAGGACCTCAAGGACTGGGCCGTCAAGCTGAACGACAAGGAGCGCAATCTGCTGACGCAGATCTTCCGCTTCTTCACCCAGTCGGACATCGAGGTGTCGGACAACTACATGGAGAAATACGGCCGCGTCTTCAAACCCACCGAGGTGAAGATGATGCTGTCCAGCTTCGCCAACATGGAGACTATCCACATCGCGGCCTACGCCCTGCTGCTCGAAACCATCGGCATGCCCGAGAGCGAGTTCGGGGCCTTCATGGAATATGAGGCCATGCGCGACAAGCATGACTTCATGCAGGAGTTCGGCGTCGAGACCGAGGCCGACATCGCCCGCACCCTGGCCATGTTCGGCGGCTTCACCGAGGGGCTGCAGCTGTTCGCCAGCTTCGCCATGCTGATGAACTTCCCGCGCTTCAACAAGATGAAGGGCATGGGCCAGATCGTGTCCTGGTCGGTGAGGGATGAAAGCCTGCACTGCGAAGGCATCATCAAGCTGTATCACGCCTTCAACAAGGAGACCGGCGTGGTCACCAAGGCCGTGGCCGACGACATCGTCCAGTGCTGCGAGACGGTGGTGAACCTGGAAGACAAGTTCATCGACCTGGCCTTCGAGGCGGGCGAGGTCCAGGGCATGACGCCCGAGGACATCAAGAAATACATCCGCTTCATCGCCGATTGGCGCCTGCGTCAGCTGGACCTGCCGGAGCTGTACGGCGGTTCGCGGGAAAACCCCCTGCCGTGGCTGCAGTCGTTGCTGTCAGGCGTCGAGCACGCCAACTTCTTCGAGGCGCGCGCCACCGAATACTCCAAGGCCGCGACGCAAGGCCAGTGGCACGGCGCCGAAGGCGTCTGGGGCGAGTTCGACCGCATGATGGCCCGCCGCGACATGAGCATGGTCGTCGGCTGAATCGGCCAGGCCGGGCGACCGGCCTCATGCCGCCCTACTTGCCGGCGCGGCAGTTCCGTCCGCCGGCGCGTTCGCATTCGGCGACAGCGGCCTCATAGGCGGCGATCCGACGGCGGTTCTCCGCTTCGGTGGCGGCGACGGCCGTGGCGTAGGCGGCTTCCGCCCGCGCGTTCTCGGCTTCGATCCGGTCGCGTTCGGCGCGCCATTGCGCTGTTTCGTTAGCATAGCGCTCGGCATTGTCGGCGTCTGTCTGATCCGCCTGGGCGTTCTGAGCCGCGATCCCAGCGTTGAGGCGGCTGGTCTCGGCCTGTTCCTTTGGATTCTGTTGACTGTCCGGGGCTGCACGATAGGTCTCGCCGCGTTGCTGCAGCCAGGCGTCGGAGCCGCGTTCGACGTTGGGTGCGGGCGCTGCTGCGGGCGGCGCAGGCTTGGTCTGCCGGGCCATGGCCGCAAGGGGGCTTGTCGCGGACATCAGGGCCGCGACGGCGAGGGCGATTACAGCGTTGCGGTTCTTCATTGTGGAAGCTCCATGAAACATGAGGCGCGGTGCGGCTGGGCCAAGCTGGGCCATTTCCCGCTGACCTTCCAGCCATAACGCTCGAAATGACGATCCGGCGCCGTCAAACGGGCAGACGCAGCTCGAACGTCGTGCCCGATGGCCCGGTCTCCACCAGGGTCAGCGAGCCGCCATGCGCCGTGGCCAGTTCGCGCGAAATGGTCAGACCCAGACCGGCGCCGTCCGAGGCGCGGCCGCTGACGAAGGGGTCGAACAGCTGTTGCGACATCTTGGCCGGAATGCCCGGGCCGTCGTCGACGATGCGGATGACGGTCTCGCCGTCCTTGGCGAAGGCCTTGAGCCGCACCACGCCGTGGCCGGGCGTCTTGCGTCCCGTGTCGCCCTCGATGGCCTGGCGGGCGTTGCGCATCAGATTGACCAGGATGCGGTGAAGCTGGTCCGGGTCGGCCTCCACGGACAGGGTTTTGGGCACGTCGCCGATGTAGGCGACGGTGTCGGGGGTCAGACCCGCATCCTCGGCGGCGGCGGCGGCGGCGGCGGTCAGTCCCAGGGACATGCGCTGGGGCGCAGGTTCCTCGCTGCGGCCGTATTCCAGCACATTGCGCGACAGGGCGGCGGCGCGGCCCAACGCTCGCTCCAGCCGCGGCAGGACACGCGCCACCTCCGGGTCCGAAACTTCGGCCAGTCTCTCGGATGCAAGCTGGGCCGAAGTCAGCATGTTGCGCAGGTCGTGGTTGATCTTGGCCACCGCCTCGCCCAGCGCCACCAGACGAGCGCGTGAGCGCAGGGACTGGCGCACCTCCTCCTGCATCCGGGCCAGTTCGCGCTCGACGCGGCCGATCTCGTCGTGACGGTCGCTGGGCGGCTCGCCTTCGGCGTCGGGATCGCGGGCGAAGCGTTCGATGGAGCGTGTCACCCTCTGCAACGGCTGCAGCACCAGCAGGGCTAGCGCGCCGTACAGCAGGGCGCCCGCCACCACCGAGATCAGCAGCGACATCAGAAGGCTGTTGAGCAGGAAGGTCCGCAGTTCGACCTTCAACGGCTGGGCGGCTGTGACGATCTCGATGAAGTCGCCCGAGCGGTAACGCGGCCTCGCCTGCACCCGGATCGAACGGTCGGGGTGGCCGAACAGGGTCCGCCAGGGATCGACCAGCCGTGACAGGGGGCGGCTGACGCGCATGTCGATCAGATCGGGCGTGCGGGGCAGATTGGGGGCTTGCAGCAGCAGGCGGCGCACGCCCTGATCGCCGACCACCACCGCCTGGACGCCGCCGATGGCCAGCAACTGTTCAGCGGTGTCGTCGGCCACCATGGAATAGGGCAGGGCCTCCACAGCCACCGAGGCCAGTTCAGACGACTGCAACCGGTCGGCCAGCCAGCGCTCATGAAAGCTGGCCGCGCTGGGCGTGATGATCAGAACCTCGACCGCCGCCGCGAAGGCCGCCGTCAGCAGCATCAGCCGCCGCGACAGGGCGTCGGGCGCGTGCAGGCCGCGGCTGCGACCAGACGCCGGCAGGCGGGCCTTCAGGCGGCTCAGCAGGGCAGGCGGACGCTCTGTCATGGGCCCTTCATGCCCCAGGGTCCTGCGTGCCGTTGCGTCCCAGCGCCGCCTGCAGGGCCTTCAGCGCGATCGGCAGGACGACGGCCAGCACGAAGACGCCCGTCATCGGGGCCCAGAACTGGCCGAACAGCGCCTGGAAGTCCGGATCGGGATCATTGACCAGCAGAGTGTTCAGGCGCGCTCCGATCCAGCAGTAGATGATGTGGGCGGGCAACAGCCCGATCACGGTCGCCACTGTATAGGGCTTCAGGCGCACCGCCATCACCCCGGCGGCGATGTTGATCATGTGGAAGGGCACCACCACCGCCAGCCGTGAGGCCAGGACATACCAGAATGTGTCCTTGTCGATGGCGCCGCAGACTTTCTGCATCAGACCGGCGTCGCGCTCCGCCTTGGCCCGCAGCGATTGTCCCAGCGCCGTGCGCGCCACGCCATAGACCATCAGCGCGCCCAGCGTCGCAGCCACCGAGGTCGAAATTCCGCCCACCCACGGCCCGAACAGATAGCCGGCGGTGATGGTCACGAAGAAGACGCCGGGCACGATGCTGGCCGTCAGCACCGCAAACAGGGCCATCAAAATCAGCAGGCTGAGAATGTAATGATCGGCGGTGAAGGCCCGGAACGCCTGGCCGTGGTCGCGGATGGTGTCCAGCGACAGATAGCGGTTCCAGCCCATGCCGAAGATCAGCGCGATCACGCCCGCCATGAGGATCAGGGGCAGAAAGCGTCTCAATCGATCCATTCTTCACTCCGCAGGAAGGGCCGAAAGCGTTGACTCACCGCATTCCGCCGCTTATACGCCCGCCCTTCCTGCAGCGGACGATCTTGTCCGCCGCTCACCCTGTAACGTTGGGAGCCGACCGTGAAGCGGACCTATCAGCCGTCGCGACTCGTGCGCAAGCGCCGTCACGGCTTCCGTTCGCGGATGGCCACCAAGAACGGACAAAAGATTGTTGCGCGTCGCCGCGCCAAGGGCCGCAAGCGCCTGACAGCTTAATTGTCCGGCGTCCGGAGTTACGGACGCATGACCGTTCGCGTGAAAATCGAACGCCTGAAATCGCGGCCCCAGTTTCTGGCGGCCGCGAAAGGCGTTTCAGAGGCCCGCGGCGCCGTGGTGGTCCAGCAACTGGACCGCAAGGACGGCGACCCCTCCATCGGTCTGGGCTTCACCGCCACGCGCAAGGTCGGCGGCTCGGTCGTGCGCAACCGCGCCAAACGCCGTCTGCGTGAGGCGGCGCGTGAGCTGGCGCCCCTGTTGGGACGGCCCGGCCATGACTATGTCTTCATCGCCCGCATGGGCACGGCGGGCCGGTCATGGGACCGTCTGCTTGACGATGTGAAATCGGCGCTTACAAGGCTGGCGACCTCGCGGTCGGCGCCGAAGTCCGCGCCTGCCCTTCCGCCCGCGTCCGCCGGACAGGATTCCTGAACTCCATGCCTCCTCAAGACAACAACAAGAACACGATCATCTTCATCGTGGTGGCCGGGCTGATGCTCCTGGCCTACAGCTTCTTTGTCTGGAAGCCCCAGGCCGACCGCGCCCGAGTGGCGCAGCAGCAGGCCGCCGCCTCTGCACCGGCCGCTCCTGCCGCAGCAGGCGCCGCCGGAACCATGGCCGAGCCGGGCTCAGCGCCGGGCGCCGTCTTCATCACTGACCGCGAAGTGGCTCGCGCCGCTGGCGGCGACCGCGTCGCCATCCGCACCGAGACCCTGTCGGGCTCTCTGTCGCTGCGGGGCGCGCGTCTCGATGACCTGTTCCTGACCAAATATTACGAGACGCAGGCCAAGGATTCGCCCTTCGTCGAACTGTTCCGTCCGGCGGGCATGAGCCATGCCTATGAAGCCTTCTTCGGCTGGGTCGGCGCCAATGTTCCCGGCGGCCTGCCGAACCGCGACACGCCCTGGCGCCTGACCGACGGCTCGGTCCTGACGCCGGCGACACCGATCACCCTGACGTGGGACAACGGTCAGGGCCTGCGCTTCACGCGAAAGATCTCGATCGACGAACAATATATGTTCACCGTGTCCGACACGGTCGCCAACTTCAGCGCCCAACCTGTCGAAATCACCATGGGCGGCCGCATCCGCCGCGAAGGCCTGCCGGATGGTCTGGCCAAGAACCACATCCTGCATGAGGGCGCGATCGGCACCTTCGGGACCGACGGCCGCTATGCGACCGAGCAGGTCAAGTACAACAACTGGACCAAGAAACCGCTCCAGGCCTTTGAATCGACCGGCGGCTGGCTGGGCGTCACCGACAAATACTGGCTGTCGGCCTTGATCCCGGCCCAGGACGAGCGGGTCAACGCCGAGTTTCGCGTCACCGGCGAGGGGGACAGCGCTGTCTACAGCGCCTCGCTGAGCGGCGCCGCGCACACCATCGCCCCGAACATGCAGGCGACCGAGACCCAGCGTCTGTTCGCCGGCGCCAAGCGTAATGAGATCCTGGCCGGCTATGAGAAGTCGCTGGACATCCCGCGCTTCGTCTACGCCATCGACTGGGGCTTCCTGTTCTTCCTGACCCGGCCCATCTTCATGGTGGTCGAGTTCTTCTACGGCATCCTGGGCAACTTCGGCCTGGCCATTCTGGCGCTGACCCTGACGGTCCGCCTGATCATGTTCCCTCTGGCCAACAAGAGCTACGAGAGCATGTCCAAGATGCGAGCGCTCGCGCCCAAGATGGAGGAAATCAAGAAGAAGCACGCCGACGATCCGGCCGCCCAGCAGAAGGAGGTCATGGGCCTCTACCAGAAGGAGAAGATCAATCCTCTGGCGGGCTGTCTGCCGCTGCTGCTGCAGATCCCGGTCTTCTATGCGGTCTACAAGATGCTGTTCGTGACCATTGAAATGCGTCACGCGCCGTTCTTCGGCTGGATACAGGATCTGTCGGCCAAGGATCCGTCGACGATCTGGAACCTGTACGGCCTGATCCCGTGGGATCCGTCGACCCTGCCGGTGCTGGGCACCTTCCTGGGCGGCACCTTCGCGCTCAGCGTTCTGGCGATCGTCTACGGCCTGACTATGTGGCTGCAGATGTCGATGAGCCCGCCTGCGACCGACCCGATGCAGCGCAAGCTGTTCCAGTTCATGCCGGTGGTCTTCACCTTCATCATGGCCACCTTCCCGGCGGGCCTGTTGCTCTACTGGGCCTGGTCGAACGTGCTGACGATCATTCAGCAGTACATCATCATGCACCGGCTGAAGACGGAGAACCCGATCGACACCTTCCTCGCCCGGTTCAAGAAGGCCTGATCTTCACCCCGCTCATCTCCGCGCAGCAGGGGATGAGCGGGGTGAGACGATTTCGACGGCGTGCGCGCCGACCCCTGTCCTGAAACTCCGGCGTCTCGCTGGACAGGACTGGATCCCCGCCTTCGCGGGGATGAGCGGAAGGTGGAGACGATGGACGATTTCACGGAAGAAGAACTGGAGCAGGGCCGCGTCCTGTTCGCACGCCAGGCGACCTTCGTCATGGGCTGCGCCAAGATCGAGCAGCTGCCTGATCCCGACCTGCCCGAGATCGCCTTCGCCGGCCGGTCGAACGTGGGCAAGTCCAGCCTGATCAACGGCCTGGTGGGGATGCACAAGCTGGCGCGCGCCTCCAACGAGCCGGGCCGCACGCGCGAGGTCAACTTCTTCGACCTGGACGGCAAGCTGCGGCTGGTCGACCTGCCCGGCTACGGCTGGGCCAAGGCGTCCAAGACGACGGTCAAGAAGTTCCAGGACCTGGGCCGCGACTATCTGCGCGGGCGGGTGACACTGAAGCGGGTCTATCTGTTGATCGACAGCCGTCACGGCCTGAAAAAGGTCGACGACGAGGCCCTGAGCGCGCTCGATCTGGCGGCGGTCAGCTATCAGATCATCCTGACCAAGGCTGACAAGCTGAAGAAGGGCGAGGCCGAAAAGGTTCAGGCGGCGACGCTGAAAGCCATCGCCAAACGCCCTGCCGCCTATCCCGCCGTCATCGTCACCTCGGCGGAAAAGGGCGACGGCATGGCCGAACTGCGCGCCGAGATCATGCGGACGACGGGCGCCGAGCTTTAAGGCGGACTTGCCACTGCTAATCCTGGATGCTCCTCTCCGGTCCGGAGAAGATTCATGCGAAAAATACGCATCGGTTTTGTCGCTCTCGGCTTGCTCGCCAGTTGCGCGAGCATCGATGGCTTCCCCGCCTCGACTGACGAGAGCGCAGCTTACAATCGCTACGGGCGGCAGGCATACTCGGCTATGCGGAGCACCCCTCGCCTGGACAATCGGTGGTGCGAGGAAGCCTTGTGCGCTCACTGGAGCGGTGAAGACTTGGCCGAGATATGGAAATACAGATCCTCTGACCCATGCTCAGCGGCGTCGTTCATAGGCCGAGACGTTCGAACTGACGACATTTGCGTCAGCGTGAATCTAACGCCGCGGTATTCCCGCGGCGTCTATCGGCAAGGAATATATGTATGGGCGCTGGGCGCGCTTCCTGCCAATGGCGAAGCTTTCCTGCCACGAGACTTCCAGATCTTCGGCTTGAACCAAGACCTCATCATTGAGCATTGAATTGCAAACCCAGCTCATCTCCACCGACACGATCACACAATCGATCCTTGAGGCAGGAACCGGTCCGCTGGTCCTGCTGATCCACGGCTTTCCGGAACTGGGCATCAGCTGGCGGGCGCAGGTTCAGGCGCTGGCGGACGCCGGTTATCACGCCGTCGCGCCGGACATGCGCGGTTATGGCGCGACGGACAAGCCCACGGACGGCGCCGACTATTCCATCCTGAATCTGGTGGGGGACATGGTGGCGCTGGTGCGGGCGCTGGGCGAGACACAGTGTGTGGTCGTCGGCCATGACTGGGGCGCGCCGGTGGCCTGGCATTGCGCCCTGATGCGGCCCGACATGTTCCGGGCGGTGGCCGGTCTGTCGGTGCCGTTTCAGCCGCGTCGTGCCAGCGGTCCCCCGACCGCGGCCATGGCGGCGATCTCCAAACGCGCCGGTCTGGGCGAGCTTTACATCAGCCAATTCCAGGCCTCCGACGCCCATGACATCTTCGAGGTCGATGTGGCGGCGGGGCTGCGCAAGGGCTTCTACGCCTATGATGGCGCGACCCCGGCTGAGCGGCGCTCGAACGGTTTCATTCCTGAAGGCCAGACCTTCCTGTCCGGCGTGGCCGACGACGCCACCCTGCCGCCGTGGATGTCGCAGGAGCATTTTCAGGAATATGTCGACGCCTTCACCGCCGGAGGCTTCCGCGCGCCGTTCGACTGGTATCGCAACCTGGACGCCAACTGGGCCCTGACCGCCTGGCTTCAGGACGCGCGGATCACCGTCCCCGCGGCCTTCATCGTCGGAGAGAACGACCCCGTGCGCCACTACGCCGGGGCGCATGAGGCGTCGCTGAAGGACTGGGCCACTGACCTGCGGATGCAGACGGTCATTCCCGGCGCGGGCCACTGGCTGCAGCAGGAACGCCCGGATGAGGTGAACCGGTTCCTGCTCGACTTACTGCGGACCCTATAGCCCCGTCACCGCCTCGGCCGTGATCTCAAGGCTGCGGATGCGGTCCTGCACGTCGAAGACCATGCCTGTGACCATGACCTCCTCGACGCCGGTCTTCGTGGCGAACTCGGCCAGTTTGCTCCGCACCGTCTCGCGCGAGCCGATGGCGGCGTAGGTCAGACGGCTTTCGACCGCCGCGATCTGACGGGCGTCCAGAACCGCGGTGATGTCGTCCACCGGCGGCTTGACCCGGCCCGGCTTGCCCGTGACCACGGCGGCGAAGGCCTGCTGCATAGAGGTGGAGAGGCGCTGGGCGGCCTCATCCGTTTCGGCGGCGAAGACGTTGATGGCCGCCATCGCATAGGGCTGGGCCAGTTGCTTCGAGGGACGGAATCCCGCCCGATAGGTCTGCAGCGCCTGCATCAGCAGTTCGGGCGCGAAATGGCTGGCGAAGGCGAATGGCAGGCCCAGATGGGCGGCCAGTTCGGCGCTGAACAGGCTGGAGCCCAGCAGCCAGAGCGGCACCTTTGACCCCGCACCTGGCCAGGCGGTGACGCGCTGGCCCGGAACCGGATCGTCCAGGAAGGCCTGAAGCTCCATCACATCGCGCGGGAACTGGTCGGCGGCTTCGAAATAGCGGCGGAGCGCCCGGGCCGTCTCGCCGTCCGTGCCGGGCGCGCGGCCCAGGCCCAGATCGATGCGGTCGGGATAGAGGGCGGCCAGGGTGCCGAACTGTTCGGCCACCACCAGCGGCGCGTGGTTGGGCAGCATGACCCCGCCCGAGCCGACGCGGATGGTCTTCGTCGCCCCGGCCACATGGCCGATGACCACGGCGGTCGCGGCGCTGGCGATGCCCGGCATGTTGTGGTGTTCCGCCAGCCAGAAGCGCTTGAACCCCAGCCGGTCGGCGGCCTGGGCGAAGGCGGTGGTTTCGGCCAGGGCGCGGGAGGCGTCGCCGCCCTCGACGATCGGCGACAGGTCGAGCACTGAGAAATCGGTCATAGACGCCAGATCGGGTCTGCGCGTTGCGATTCAAGACCCGCCCGGTTGTTTGCAACGCCAGCTTCGCCTTAACTAGCCGGCACACGACGAACCGAGGCGCCCATGACCCTTCTTATCTCCAGCTTGATGGCGATCGCAGCCGTCGCCGCTCCCGTTCAGGCGCAAACCCCCGCCACCGGGCTGACAGGGACCTGGGAAGGGCCGATCAGCGTCGGCGGCCAGTCGATCCGCATCGTCTTCCGCATCGACGGTGCAGGAACGGTCGTGATGGATAGCCCCGATCAGGGCGGGTTCGACATTCCGGCGGAGGCCTCGACTGGCGAGAACGGTCTGGTGCGTCTGACTGTCCCCTCGATCGGCGGCCGGTTCGAGGGCGCGCGCTCCGATGACGGCCGCACCCTGACCGGATCGCTGAGTCAGGGCGGCCTCACCCTGCCGCTGATCCTGACCCGGACCTCTGAAACGGCCGCACGATTGGTGCGGCCCCAGACGCCGGTTCCGCCCTTCCCCTATCGCAGCGAAGAGGTCGCCTTCGACAACGCCGAGGCGCCCGGCGTGCGTCTGGCCGGAACCCTGACCTTGCCGCAAGGAAGCGGACCGTTTCCCGCCGCCATACTGATCACCGGGTCCGGCCCGCAGGACCGCGACGAGACGGTGTTCGGGCACAAGCCGTTCGCCGTATGGGCCGACGCCCTGACCCGGCGCGGCGTCGCCGTGCTGCGCTATGACGACCGGGGGGCGGCGGGTTCGACCGGCGACTTCGCCAGCGCCACCAGCGCCGACTTCGCCACCGACGCCGACGCGGCCTTCGCCTTCCTTGCCGCGCGGTCCGACATCGACTCAGCCCGCATCGGCCTGATCGGCCACAGCGAGGGCGGGGCCATCGCCCCTCTGGTCGCCCAGGAAGGCGTCCCCGTCGCCTGGATCGTCATGATCGCCGGGCCCGCCGTGTCGGGCGGCGACATCCTGTCCGAACAGCAGCGTCTTCTGGCTACCGCCATGGGCGCCGCCCCGGAAGCGGTCGCAGCCGGAAATGTCAGCCAGCGCGCCATCATGGCTCTGGTCGCCGCTCACGCCGACGACGGCGAGGCGGTCCAGCGCGAGGTCACGCACTATCTGGTCGGCCAGGGCATGCCCCAGGCCGCCGCCGCCCAGTCCGCCGCCGGGGTCAGCACGCCATGGTTCCGCTGGTTCATCGCCCATGATCCGGCCCCGGCCCTGTCCGGCTTCCACGGCCCCCTGCTGGCGCTTTACGGCGGCAAGGATCTGCAGGTGCCGGCGGAGCAGAACGCCCCGGTTCTGGAGCGGCTGAAGCCCGACGCCGAGGTCGTGGTTTTGCCCGAGCTCAATCACCTGATGCAGCCCGCGACGACGGGCCTGCCTAATGAATACGCAGGCATCGAAACCACGGTGGATCCGCAGGCGCTGGCGACGGTGGTGGATTGGGTGGCGGCGCGTTAGATTTCGTCATCCTCCGGCAAGCGGCGTAGCCGCGCAGACCGGGGGACCCAGCGGCGCGCGAGAGCGCGACCCTGTCGAGAGCGCGGCGCTGAAAGATTTCGCCTTCGGCGCCGCTGGATCCCCCGGTCTCGCCCCGCTTGCGCGGTGCTCGCCGGAGGATGACGAAAGGGAAGGGCTCAGACCGGGTGCGTCGGCCCTGGCGCCGGTTCCGGCGTGGAGGGTACGTCCGGCAGGGGGATGAACTCCAGCGCGTCCTCTTCAGGCAGTTTCATCCGCCCGGCCTTCCAGTCAGCCTTGGCCTGATCCAGCCGGTCCTGTGACGAGGAGACGAAGTTCCACCAGATCAACCGCGGCCCCACAGGTTCGCCGCCCAGGGCCATGACGGTCGAAGGGCGGATGGCCTTGACGGTGGGTTCGGCGTTCGGCTCCAGCACGATCATCTGGCCTTCGTGGAAGATGCGGTCGCCGACCTCTATCTCCCCCCTGGCGACATAAAGGGCGCGTTCGGAATAGCCGCCCGATCCGGTGAAACTCTTGCCCGGCGGCGGCGCGGTGCGCACCCCTTCGGCCAGTTCCCAATGCAGATAGAACAGAGGCGAGGAGGTCTGCACCTCGGCCTTGGCGCCATAGGCTTCGCCCGCCACCAGACGCGCAAACAGACCGTTGTTGTCATAGGCGGGCTGATCGTCCTCGCCGTGGTGATGGAAGCTGGGGTCCATCTCCTCGTACTCTTCCGGCAGCGCGATCCAGGCCTGCATGCCGTGCATGACGCCGCCTTGCGCCCGCTTCAGCGGGTCAGTGCGTTCAGAGTGGACGATGCCCTTGCCCGCCGTCATCCAGTTGACCTCGCCCGGGCGGATGGCCTGTGTGGCGCCGGTGTTGTCGCGGTGCATGATCTCGCCCTCGAACAGATAGCTCAGGGTCGACAGGCCGATATGCGGATGCGGGCGGACGTTGATCCCCTCGGCGCCGGGCGCGAACTCGGCGGGGCCCATCTGGTCCAGGAAGATGAAGGGACCGACCATGCGCCGCGCGTGGAAAGGCAGGACCCGTCCCACCTCGAATCCGCCCAGATCCTTGCGGCGGGCGTCGATCACCATCTCGATCATCGTGAAGCTCCGGAAGACGTGAGGCGTCGAGGGCCTCTAGTTCAGGTGGGGGGTGATGATGCCCAGGGGCAGGGCGGTCACATCCTTGACCCCGCGCGTCACGATATGGCTCTCGCAGTCCGAGACCAGGCCCAGTTTCAACAGCTTCTCACGCAGGAATTGGTCGAAGGCGTGCATGTCCGAGGTGATGATCCGCAGCACATAGTCCTCGCGACCGGTGATGGTGGCGCACTGGACCACCTCGGACCAGTTGGCGACGGCGGCTTCAAAGATGTCCAGGTTCTCGGTCGACGGCAGGCTCAGCTTGACGATGGCGTAGACTTCGAAGTCCAGACCCAGTTTCGTGGCGTCCAGCAGGGTCACCCGCTTGCGGATGAAGCCCGTATCCTCCAGTCTCTTGATCCGGCGCCAGCATGGCGATGCCGACAGTCCGACACGCTCGGCGATCTCGGCCACCGACAGACCGGCGTCCTGTTGCAGGATGTCCAGGATGCGGGCGTCGACGGGATCCAGATCATCAGCCAAGGCGTTCCTCCCAATAAGGTTATCGGGCAATAAAATACCCCAAATGAGCATAACGCAAGGTGAAATTAGGCGAGCCTTGGCGAAGGCCTCATGCTAACAGGTCGAGTGAGGAAACGCGGTCGGATCAACCGGACAGCAGGACGGAATGAACAAACCCAATAGCCAACCCCTGTCGTTGCGTGTGCCCGAGCCTTCGGGCAGGCCCGGCGACCCCACCGATTTCAGCCACATCAAGTTTGACGCCCCCGGCGCGGTCGACCGCCCGGCGGTGGACGCCAAGCCGGTGCAGATGCTGGATCTGGCTTTCCGCCTGATCCGCGTTCTGGACGAAGACGGCCAGGCGGTCGGACCCTGGAACCCGCGTGTCGACCCCGAGACCCTGCGCAAGGGCTTGAAGGCGATGATCCTGACCCGCGCCTTCGACGACCGGATGCACCGCGCTCACCGTCAGGGCAAGACCAGCTTCTACATGAAGTGCACCGGCGAAGAGGCCATCGCGGTTGCCCAGGGCATGATCCTGAGCCGCGAAGACATGGGCTTTCCCACCTATCGCCAGCAGGGGCTTCTGATCGCACGCGGCTATCCGCTGGCGACCATGATGAACCAGATCTATTCCAACGCGGCGGACCCGATCAAAGGCCGCCAGCTGCCGATCATGTACTCGGCCAAGGACTATGGCTTCTTCACCATCTCGGGCAATCTGGGCACGCAGGTGCCGCAGGCCGTGGGCTGGGCCATGGCCAGCGCCTACAAGGGCGATGACAAGATCGCCATCAGCTGGATCGGCGACGGCGCCACGGCGGAAGGCGACTTCCACAACGCCCTGACGTTCGCCGCCGTCTATCGCGCGCCGGTCATCCTCAATATCGTCAACAATCAGTGGGCCATCAGCTCCTTCCAGGGCATCGCCGGCGGGCTTGAAACCACCTTCGCCTCCAAGGCCATCGGCTACGGCCTGCCGGCCCTGCGCGTGGACGGGAATGACTTCCTCGCCGTCTGGGCCGCGACTCAGTGGGCCGAGGAACGCGCCCGCACCAACCAGGGCGCGACAGTGATCGAGCTGTTCACCTATCGCGGCGCCCCGCACTCCACCTCTGACGATCCCAGCCGCTACCGCCCCGGCGACGAACATGAGAAGTGGCCGCTGGGCGACCCGATCGCCCGCCTGAAGCAGCACCTCATCGCCATCGGCGAATGGTCCGACGAGCAGCAGGCCGAGGCCGAGAAGGGCGCTGTCGAACAAGTCCGCGCCGCCGGCAAGGAATCCGAAGCCATCGGCACGCTGGGCCAGTCGCGCCCCAGCGTGAAGGAGATGTTCAACGAGGTCTTCGCCACAGATGATTGGCGCATCACCGAACAGCGCGGCGAGGTGGGGGTCTGACCATGACTGAGCAAACCTTCACCGAATCCGACCGCACCGACGGCGTCGAGCCCGATATGGTCGATCAGAACAACGCCCCGAAATCCGAAGCTCCGGAAGCGGCGGCTGTCGCGCCCATGAATATGATACAGGCGCTGAACTCGGCCCTGCACGTCAAGATGGCCGAGGATCCGAACGTCCTCAGCTTCGGCGAAGACGCGGGCTATTTCGGCGGCGTCTTCCGCGTCACCGACCAGCTTCAGCAGAAGCACGGACTGACCCGCAGTTTCGACACCCCGATCAGCGAATGCGGCCTGGTCGCCGCCGCCATCGGCATGGGCGCCTATGGCCTGCGTCCGGTCGTCGAGATCCAGTTCGCCGATTACATCTATCCGGCCTATGACCAGATCGTCTCAGAAGCGGCCAAGATGCGCTACCGCTCGGGTGGTCAGTTCACTTCGCCGATCACGATCCGCAGCCCCTACGGCGGCGGCATCTTCGGCGGCCAGACGCACAGTCAGTCGCCGGAAAGCCTGTTCACCCATATCGCGGGTCTGAAGGTCGTCATCCCGTCCAACCCCTATGACGCCAAGGGCCTGCTGACCGCCGCCATCGAGGACGATGATCCGGTGGTCTTCTTCGAGCCCAAGCGCCTCTATAACGGCCCCTTCGACGGCTGGCACCAGAACCCGGTCAGCCCGTGGAAGGCGCAAGCCCTGGCTCAGGTCCCGACCGGCAAATATGTCGAGCCGATCGGCAAGGCCCGCATCATGCGCGAAGGCGCCGACGTCACCATCCTGTGCTACGGCACCATGGTCTGGGTCTCTCTGGCGGGCGCTGAACATGCGGGCGTGGACGCCGAGGTTATCGACCTGCGCAGCCTCGTGCCGCTGGACATCGAGACCATCGAGGCCTCGGTCAAGAAGACCGGCCGGTGCGTCATCGTGCATGAAGCGCCCAAGACATCGGGCTACGGCGCGGAACTGTCGGCCCTGGTTCAGGAGCGCTGCTTCTATCATCTGGAGGCGCCCATCGCCCGCGTCGCCGGCTGGGACACCCCCTATCCCCACGCCTATGAGTGGGAATATTTCCCCGGCCCGCAGCGCGTCGCCGACGCCCTGAAGTCCGTCATGACGGGAGGTCGTTAAGATGGGTCGTTTCGTCTTCAAGCTGCCCGACGTGGGTGAAGGCACAGCCGAGGCCGAACTGGTCGCCTGGCATGTCAAGGTCGGCGATGTGGTCGAGGAAGACCAACTGCTGGTCGATGTCATGACCGACAAGGCCACCGTCGAGTTGACCAGCCCGGTGTCGGGCAAGGTCATAGCCCTGCACGGCGAACCCGGCGTTCAATCCGCTGTCGGTTCGGCGCTGGTCGAGTTCGAGGTCGAGGGCGCGGGTAACGTCTCGGCTGAAGCGGTCCCGGCGCCGGTTGCGGCGGTCGTTGAATCTGCGCCTGCCGTCAAGGCAGAGGCTCCGCCCGCCGAACCGATGGCGTCCGCCGCTCCGCTCGCAGGCAACTACGTCTTCAAACTGCCTGACGTCGGCGAAGGCACGGCGGAGGCTGAACTGGTCGCCTGGCACGTCGCGGTCGGCGACGCTGTCGAGGAGGATCAACTTCTCGCCGAGGTCATGACCGACAAGGCCACCGTCGAACTGACCAGCCCCGTCTCCGGCGTCGTCGCGGCCCTGCACGGCCAGCCGGGCCAGCAGATCGCTGTTGGTGGCCCGCTGGTCGGGTTTGATGTCGAGGGCAAGGGCAATGTGACTGCTCCCGCCGCCAGCCCCTCCACCGCTTCGCGGTCCCCCTCCCCACAGGGTGGGGAGGAAAAAGCCGCCGCTGTCGCTCCCGCGTCTCCTCCCCGTGAAACGGGGAGGGGGACCACCGAAGAGGGTGGAGGGGCTGCGTCCGCGCGCGCCCTGTCCGACCGGAGCCAGCGCCCGCTGGCGTCGCCCGCCGTGCGCCACCGCGCCCGCGATCTGGGCGTGAACCTGGCCTTCGTGCCGGGCTCGGGTCCTGCGGGCCGCATCGACCACGCCGATCTGGACGCCTTCGTCGCAGGCGGTGCGCAGCAACCGTCCGCGTCCGGAACATCGGCCTCGACCTACGCCAAGGCCGAAGGCTCGACCGAGGTCCGCATCATCGGCCTGCGCCGCAAGATCGCGGAGAAGATGGCCGAGAGCGTGCGCCGCATCCCGCACATCACCTATGTCGAGGACATCGACATGACGGCGGTGGAGGAGCTGCGCGCCCACCTGAACGCGACCAAGGCCAAGGACCAGCCCAAACTGAACGTCCTGCCCTTCATCGCCCGCGCCATCGTCGTGGCCCTGCGCGACCAGCCCAGCATCAACGCCACCTATGACGACGAGGCCGGGGTTCTGACCCAGCACGCCGCCGTGCATCTGGGCATCGCCGCCCAGACGCCGAACGGCCTGATGGTGCCGGTCGTCCGCCACGCCGAGGCGCTGGACCCCTACGCCACCGCCCTGGAGATCGCCCGCGTCTCGGGCGCGGCCAAGGACGGCTCGGCCAAGCGCGAGGAACTGTCCGGCTCGACCATCACCATCACCTCGCTGGGCACCCTGGGCGGCGTGGTGCACACCCCGATCATCAACCACCCCGAAGTCGCCATCGTCGGTCCCAACAAGATCGAGGAGCGCGTCGTGGTGCGGGGCGGCCAGATGGTCGTGCGCAAGATGATGAACCTGTCCTCGTCCTTCGACCACCGCATCGTGGACGGGCATGACGCGGCGGTCTTCGTGCAGCGGATCAAGGGGCTTCTGGAACATCCGGCGACGCTGTGGATGGGGTGAGGGCCGTGCGGGCCCTCCCACTCCTCGCTGCGGTGTTTTGCACTTTGTTCTTCGCCACTGACGCCGCAGCGTGCCGCATTCCATGGCAAGCGGAGAATGCGCTGCCCCGAGCTACTCACTACGCCGCCAACATTTTTGTCGGCAGAGTCATCTCAAGTCAGCCGCCTTCCAATGGCGCACCACTGGGCGAGATTGTGCCTGTCGTGACCCTGCGCGGCTCCAGCCCCAGCCTCTTCGTCGTTCCTGACGATGAGCTGATCCATTACTGCTCGCCGTTGACCAGAGACTGGATGGCCGCAGTTGCTGATGGTCAGGAGGTATTGGTCCTCACCAACGCGCAAAATTGGCCGCTCGTCATTGTTCCCTATGAGTCGGACTACGGCCGGCTTGTCCGATCCGCGCTCGAAGGAGCACCCACCGAATGACCCAGACCCTCAAAACCAAAGTCCTCATCATCGGCGCCGGGACCGGCGGCTACGTGGCCGGCATCCGTTGCGGCCAACTGGGCCTCGACACCGTTCTGGTCGATGGCGGCGACGGCCTCGGCGGGACCTGCCTGAACGTCGGCTGCATTCCGTCCAAGGCCATCATCCATGCGGCGTCCAAGTTCGAGACGGTCAGCAAGGCCGCGAACGGCGGGACGCTGGGCATCACCGTGGCGGACCCGGTCATCGATCTGAGCCAGACGGTGGCGTGGAAGGACGGCATCGTCAAAAAGCTGAACGCCGGCGTCGCCGCCCTGCTGAAGAAGTCCAGGGTCAAGGTCATCAAGGGTTGGGCCGAGTTCTCGGACGCCAAGACCTGCACGGTCAAAACCGATGACGGCGACATCGTCATCACCGCCGAACACGTCATCCTGGCCACGGGGTCCGAGCCGGTCGAACTGCCCTTCCTGCCCTTCGGCGGCGACGTGATTTCGTCCACCGAGGCGCTGTCCTTGCCGGAAGTCCCGAAGAAGCTGGTCGTCGTCGGCGGCGGCTATATCGGGCTGGAGCTGGGCATCGCCTTCCGCAAGCTGGGGGCCGAGGTCGCCATCGTCGAAATGGCCGACCGCCTGCTGCCGCTCTACGACAAGGCCCTGACCGATCCGGTCGCGAAGTGGCTGGAGAAGCACGGCGTCGAACTTCACCTTGGCGCCCGCGCAGGCGGCTTTGGCGACGGCAAGCTGAACGTCACCACGAAGGACGGCGCGCCTCTGCAACTGGACGCGGACAAGGTGCTGGTCACGGTCGGGCGGCGTCCGCGCACCAGGGGCTGGGGTCTGGACAAAATGGGCGTGACCATGGCCGGGCCGTTCGTGAAGATCGACGACCGCTGCGCCACCAATATGAAGAACGTCTGGGCCGTCGGCGACCTGACCGGCGAACCCATGCTGGCGCACAAGGGCTCGGCCCAGGGCGAGGTGGTTGCCGAAATCATCGCGGGTCATGACCGGGTGTTCAATCCCGTCACCATCGCCGCTGTCTGCTTCACCGAGCCGGAGATCGTCTCCGCCGGTCTGGGCCCGCTCGACGTCGAGGGCCGCGACGACGTCATCACCGCCGTCTTCCCGCTGGCCGCCATCGGCCGGGCTCTGGCCATCGAGGCCGGCGAAGACGGCGGCTTCGTGCGCGTGTTGGCGTCGAAGACCGACCACCGCCTGCTGGGCGTTCAGGCGGTCGGGCAACATGTGGCCGAACTGTCCAACAGCTTCGCCCAGATGCTGGAGATGGGCGCGGTTCTGGAGGATGTGGCGGGCGTGATCCACGTCCACCCGACCCTGGGTGAAGCGTTCCATGAGGCGTCCCTGCGGGCGCTGGGGCACGCGATTCACATCTGATGCGACTTCCTTCTCCCCCTGGGGGAGAAGGTGCCCCGGAGGGGCGGATGAGGGGTCAGCCGGCAACAGGCTGATCTTCAGGAATCCTGTGAACCGAACCATACCCCTCATCCGAGCGGCTCCGCCGCCCACCTTCTCCCCCAAGGGGAGAAGGACGTGTTCCCGTCGCACAACCGTCACATGCCCCCCCGGCCAGCCGTCACATTCCTCTGATCTAAGCGCAGGCTGAAAGTCTTCAGGAGCCTGACGATGACCCGCACCCTTTTCGCCGCCGCTTCGGCGATCGCCCTTCTGGCCCTCGGCGCTTGCGGCGAAGGCGGCGCGCCGGGATCGCAGGCGCCGCGCGCCGGCATCTGGGCCGCCGGCTCCTCGACCGTCTTCCCCTTCGCCACCCGTGTGGCCGAGAACTACGCCCGCGCCTCGGGCGGGGCCGCGCCGCGCGTCGAGGCCCTGGGCACCGGCGGCGGCATTCAGGCCTTCTGCAAGGGCATCGGCCCCTCGACGCCCGACATCGCCAACGCCTCGCGTCAGATGAAGGCGTCGGAATATGAGATGTGCCGCGCCAACGGCGTCACCGACATCGTCGAGATCAAGATCGGCTATGACGGCATCGTCGTCGCCACCGACCGCACCGGCGCAAGCTTCGACCTGCGCCTTCAGGACCTGTATCTGGCCCTGGCCAAGGACGCGCCGGGCGCGAACGGCGCCATCGGCCCCAACCCCGCCACCAGCTGGAACCAGGTCAATCCGGTCCTGCCGAACCAGCGCATCCAGGTCTATGGCCCGCCGCCGACCTCGGGCACGCGCGACGCCTTCCTGGAGCTGGGCATGGTCCCCGGCGCGCGTCTGGTCCCGGCGATGGCGACGCTGGCGGACGCCGACAAGGCCCGCTTTGAAGCCGTGTCCCAGACCCTGCGCGAGGATGGCGGCTGGATCGACTCGGGCGAGAACGACAACGCCATCGTCCAGACCCTGACCAAGACTCCCGGCTCGCTGGGCGTGTTCGGCTACTCCTTCCTCGAGCAGAACCTGGACAAGGTGAAGGCCGAAACCATTGACGGCGTCGCCCCCACGCTGGACACCATCGCCGACGGCTCCTACCCGCTGGCCCGCAGCCTCTACATCTATGTGAAGAAGCAGCACGTCGGCGTGACGCCGGGTCTGGAGCAGTTCGTTCTGGAGTTCATGAGCGAAGCCTCCGCCGGTCGCGGCGGCTATCTGCAAGACCGCGGCCTGGTGCCGCTTCCGGCGGATCAACTGGCGGCGCAACGGGCTGTGGCTCAGGCATTGACGGTGATGAGCGCGCCGTCGCACTGACTTCGGATCGCCTGCTTCCTTGAGTTCAGGCATGCGTCTTCGCCGTCTGGCGACGGTGATGGGAAGAGCAGGCGGAGCGGCGGGCGCGAGGCCCGGAGACCGGATGGAAGATGTGTTTCGGCATCACGTCACCGCTCCGCACGAGAGGTCTGAACGCAGGCTGTCGGCTCGAAGGTGAGGATCGCTCTGTCCCTCGAGCCAGCGACGCTGTTCGCGCCTTGCCGACAACGCCTGCGGCGGGCGGGTCGGAGCCTTGCGAACCCGATCCCCGGAACGACGCCGGTTTCCTGCCGACGTCCTTTGTAGAGGGGGCCTAACGCTCGCCGCGCGGCGGCTCGCTGCTTGAGGCCCGAAGGTTCAAGCTGGCGAACTTCTGCCGACGTAGGCTGACCACCCTCATCCCGCTCGTCTCGTTCCCGCCGCGACAAGCCGCAAGGCCTTGCGCCCTTCCCGGCGACGGGACTTGGGAAGGATAGGCCGGGTTTCAGATGGGGCGCGGTTGTGACGCTGGGGGCGAGAGGAAGGTGTTCGATTTCAATAATTTATTGATTGCGAAATAGTCGTGCTTGAACGGAAAGGGCGTCGTTTTTCTTCCCTTGTCGTCATCCCGGCGAAGGCCGGGACCCAGCGGCGCCGAAGGCGATCTATGCAGGCACGATGTTTCCACTTCCTGCGCTCCCGACAGGGTCGCGCTCTCGCGCGCCGCTGGGTCCCGGCCTT
>Ga0233377_1000096_pt1 | contig 55907 bp, 52 predicted proteins | sample ElkDunMinimDraft_6_FD_191540 | JGI IMG/M metagenome (GOLD analysis project Ga0233377, IMG submission 191540) | Fecal eukaryotic communites from dung pellets of Tule Elk in California, USA - Elk Dung E36 | ecosystem: Host-associated > Mammals > Digestive system > Large intestine > Fecal | place...
AGCGGGTTGTAGATGCCCCAGTGCTGGTGGGCGTCCACGGCGCCGGGGAAGGCGAGACGCCCGCCGCCGTCGACCACCTCGCGGCCCTCGGCCGGGTCGATGCCGGGCGCGATGCGGGCGATCCGCCCGTCGAGCACCGCGATGTCGGCGTCCGTCGGCTCGGCGTGGTCGTGGTGGACGACGCGGACGTTCTTGATGATCAGGTCAAACGAGGTCACAGGGAGACTCCTTCGAGGTTGGTGAGCGGGCGCAGCACGTCGGCGACACCGGGCAGCCGGTCGAGTGCGAGCACCTGGTCGCGGACGGTCTCCGCGGCCTCGTCGGGCAGGCGGCCCGAGACGTTCTCACGGAACTTGCGCGACAGTTCGGCGTCCGAGAGCGGCCTGGCCGGGCCGCCCCGGTTGGCGAGGACTTCCTCGATCCACTCGCGGCCGTCGTCGGTGCGCACCCGGACCACTGCCGGGAACTGGTGGGGGTAGATCTCGTCGCACCGTTCGTCGGCGACGACGTCGACCTTCGCCATCAGGGCCCGTCGCCCCGGGTCCCTGGCGAGGTCGTCGGTGAAGTCGTCCAGGCCGACGCCGAGGCCGGAGCCACCGACGAGGCCGGCGACCACCGCGTAGGGACCGCTGAACTGGGCCTGGTAGCCGGTCTCAGGGGCGCGCTTGCCGCTGATCGGCTGGCCGATCGTGCGGATCACCGCGCTGGGCACCCGGAGTTCGATGTGCTCGATCCGGTCGAGCGGCAGGCCCCGCGCGCGCAGCGCGAGCCCGGCGTCGATGGCGGTGTGGGTGAAGTGGTTGGCCGGATAGGGCTTGAAGAAGATGCCCGGCACCGCCCAGCTCTCACCGAGTCCGTCCAGCACCTGCGACAGGTCGGTCTTGTCCTCGCGGATGAACGCCTCGAAGAAGCCGAAGCGGCCCTCCAGGACGGTCGGCGGGCCGGTGAACCCTCGCTTGACCAGCGACGCGGCGGTGACGGCCGAGTGGGCGGCCCAGCCACAGTGGAGCCGCTTCACGGTGCCGCCGGTGCGGTTGGCCTCGATGATGCCCGAGGCGAACGAGGCGGCGACGCCCAGCGCGTCGCGTACGCCGTCCTCGCCCAGGCCCATGAGCAGGGCCGCCGCGGCGGCGCCGCCCATCGTGCCGCAGATGGAGGTGGCGTGCTGGCCGTGCTCGAAGAAGACCGAGTTGCCGAGTTTGGTGTCGTAGCCGGCCATGCCGAGCCGGACCGTGATCTCCAGTCCGGCGGCGATCGCCGCGACCGTCTCGGCTCCGGAGGCCCCCGCGGCCTGCGCGGCGGCGAGCGCGGCCGGGATCACCCCGGCGCTCGGGTGCAGCACCGAGGGCAGGTGGGTGTCGTCGTAGTCGAGCGAGTGCGCCAGCACGCCGTTCGCGAACGCGGCCTGCGCGGCGGGCAGCGCCTGGGGGATCCCGACGGCGTACGCCTCGGGCCGTCCGCCCTGGTCGGCGACGTAGCCGGAGGCGGCCACGCTGGTCGGCAGCCGGTAGGCGGCCACGCACAGCCCGAGCACGTCGAGCACCCGCTGCCGCACGCTGGCGATCACGTCGGCGGGCGGCTGCCCGTTCAGCGTGGTGGCGGCGAACCTGGCGAGTTCGGCGGCGAGGATCGGCTCACCCACGGCTCACCACCGCCAGCGGACGGACCGGCGAGCCGGTGGCGCCGAAGATGGCCAGCGGGGCGAGCACGAACGTGAACTCGTACACCCCCGCGGCGGCGAGTTCCTCCAGGTCGAGCGTCTCGATGATGTAGACGCCACGCTCGACCAGCAGCACCCGGTGGGCGGGCAGCGCGCTGTGGCCACTGCCGGGCTTGAGGCACTCGAAGGCGATCGTGTCGGCGCCCACCGCGTGGGCACCGTGGTCGGCGAGCCAGGTCGCCCCCGCCTCGCCGACACCCGGCACGCCCGAGTCGCGGCCGATGTAGACGTTCCGGTCGGGGTCGCCGAAGAGGCGGCCCCAGCCGCTGCGCACCAGCACCACGTCTCCGGAGGCCGGCGGGGTGCCCTGTCGGGCGACCGCCTTCTCCAGGTCGCGGGGGGTGATCTCGAAACCGGCCTCGCAGCCCTCGGGGGTGCCGAGGGCCGCGGGTACGTCGAGCAGCACGCCGCGCCGCACCATCGGGGCGATCGTGTGCGCCCCGAGCTCGGCGAACCGGCCGCCGCGGCTCGCCGCGAGGGCGTCGGAGCCGTCGACGAGGCGGCCGTCCTGGGAGACGTGGGCGAAGGCGTCGATGTGGGTGCCGACGTGGGTGCCCATGCTGATCATGTCGTTGGCGGCGGAGCCTCCGTCGGCACGGACCATGTCGCCGTGGCGGCGGGGCAGCGTGTGCCAGAAGGGGGGGTGATTCGGTGACTGCGGCATTCCGATGGTCAGCGGACGCCCCAGGTCGTAGATACCGACCCCGTCGCGGACCGCCTGTAGCAGCGGGTCGGTGGTAGCGGTGCCGCTCACGTCGCCTGCCCTTCCGTTTCCGGTCCTCACGCCGGTGGTTCCGGCGTCTGTCGTGCGGTTTTCTGCGCTCACACCGGTGGTTCCGGCGCCTGTCATGTGATCACCTTGCGTACGCGCAGGTCGGCGGTCGTGTCGGCGTCGATCCCGAGTTCCCGCAGGATCTCGTCGGTGTCGGCGCCCAGGCTCCGGCCGGTGAAGCGGACCCGCCCGGGGGCGCCGGGCATCCGCCACATCACGTTGTGCATCAGCACCGAGCCCAGGTCCTCGTCGGGAACGCGGGTGAGCATGCCGGTGCCGGTCACGTGGGGGTCCTCGACGAGGTCGCGGGCGTCGTACACGGGTGCGGCGGCGGCGCCGACCCGTTCGAACTCGGCCATGACCTCCTCGCGGGTGCGCTCGGCGATCCAGCCGCCGACGTAGGCGTCGAGCAGGTCGGCGTGGGCCGCCCGCTGCCGCCCGGAGGCGAACCACGGTTCGGCGATCACCTCGGGGTGGCCGACCAGCGTCATCACCCGTTCGGCGATGCTCTGGGCGCTGGTGGAGATGGCGACCCAGCCGCCGTCCTTACAGCGGTAGGTGTTGCGCGGGGAGTTGTTGCCCGACCGGTTGCCCTGGCGGTGGCCGACGACGCCGAGCTGGTCGTAGACGGTGGCGTGGGGCCCGACCGCGGTCATGATTGGTTCGAGGAGGTTCATGTCGACGACCTCGCCCTTGCCGGTCCGCTCCCGTGCCCAGAGCGCCATCATCGTCGCCGAGCTGGCCGCGATGCCGCAGATGCTGTCGGCGAGTCCGAACGCCGGGAGGGTCGGGGGGCCGTCGGCCTCACCCGTGAGGTGGGCGAAGCCGCTCATCGCCTCGGCGAGGGTGCCGAACCCGGGGCGGGCCGCGTAGGGGCCCTTCTGCCCGAAGCCGGTGATCCGGACGATCACCAGGCGGGGGTTGATCTCGTGGAGCTTCTCCGGCCCCACTCCCCAGCGTTCGAGGGTGCCCGGCCGGAAGTTCTCCACGACGACGTCAGCCGTCTTTGCCAATTCCAGGAACAGCTGTGCGCCCTCCGGAACGGAAAGGCTCAGCCCGATCGTACGCTTGTTGCGTGAGATCTCTTTCCACCAGAGCGGAACACCGTCCTTGGAAGGACCATGACCGCGCATACCGTCCCCGGCGACCGGGTGCTCGACCTTGATGACCTCGGCACCTTGGTCTCCGAGGATCTGACAGCACAGCGGTCCGGCGAGGATGGTCGACGCGTCGATCACCCGAAGACCTGTCAGCGGTCCGTCTTCCACCATCACTCCTTGTTCCGCTATAGCGAACGGCGGTCCGCTCAGAGAGTATGTCAGGGTGGTTGGTGCGGTCAACGCTGTCCCCCTCCGAGCGCCGTCCCGATGGCGTACGCCCGCGCCACCCCCGCGGCCAGCGAGGTGCCGCCGCCCGGGTAGTGGTCACCGAAAACGCTCGCGGAGACGTTCCCCGCGGCGAAAAGGCCGTCCACGGGGGTGCCACCGGGGGTGAGGACCTGTCCGTAATCGTCGGTGACCACGCCACCGGAGGTGCCGAAGGTGCCGGGAATGACCGGGACCGCGGTGAACGGCCCTTCGGCCAGCGGCGCGAGGGACGCCGGACCACGTCCGAACCGCCGGTCGGCGCCCGCGAGGGCGTCGGCGTTGAACTCCGCGATCGTCTCGGCCAGGACCGACGCGTCGATGCCGCAGGCGTCGGCGAGTTCGTGCGGCGTCGAACCGGTGACCGCCCAGGAGGGCGTCTCTCCCGGAGGCATGCCCGCGACCGGGTACCGGGCGCCGTGGGCGGCGTCGTACACGAACCAGGCGGGAAGATGCCGGGGCTCGCCGGTGATGGGATCGGTCTCGCGGAACACCTTCGTCAGGTCGTAGTAGCAGCCCGTCTCGTCGGCGAACCGGCGCCCCGAACCGTTGACCATGATCGATCCGGGCCGGGTCAGTTCCGCGGTGGCGAGCCGTCCGGTGGGCAGCCCGTCGTAGCTGACCTCCGGGTCGCGGAATATGGGCACCCCCCACGAGGCGGTCATGTCGGCGACCGCCGCCCCGGCGCGCAGCGCCATGAGCAGGCCGTCCCCCTCGTTGCCCGGCGCCCCGATCGGGGTGAGCCGGGCGGGCAGGAACGCCTGCTGGAGCGCCGGATCCCATTCGAAGCCGCCACCGGCCAGTACGACCGCCCGGCGTGCGGTGATGTGACCGGAGTCCTCGAAGGTGAGGTCCCACGACGAACCCGACCGCTCCAGGCCGACGGCACGGGCGCCGAGCAGGAACTCCACGCCACGAGCGCGGGCCGAGACGGCGAGCGAACCGGCGAGCGCCCCGCCCACCGTGCGCACCCCTCGTTCACGGCGCTCGCGGTCGAGCGCGACGAGGTCGGCGCCGGTGTCCTGCTCCCGTTCCTCCATGGTGAGCCAGGGCAGATAGGTGGGCGGCCGGAGCAGACTCTCCAGTCCCGGGTACGCGGTGACGTCGAACGGCCGGTTGTCGAGGGCCCGGCCCCCGAGCCTGGCGCCGGGCAGGTCGGCCCGGTAGTCGGGGCGTTCCAGCGCGAACAGGTCCACGTGGGTCTCGTCGCACAGGTAACGTACGGCCTTCTCGATCTCGCGCAGGAACCACTCCAGGCGGGCGCGCGGCACGGTACCCCGGGTGATCGCGACGAGGTGGCGCAGGGCGCCGTCGGCGTCGGTGTCGGCGTCGGCGAGGTGGTTGCCCGGCGCCCAGATCACACCGCCCGACACGGCGGTGGTGCCACCGAGCACGGAGGCCCGTTCGACGACGACGACGTGGTGTCCGGCGTCGGCGGCCCGGCAGGCGGCGGTCAGCCCCGCCGCGCCGCTGCCGACGACCAGCACGTCACACGACGCCGGCGGATGATCAAGGGTGGTGAAGTTCATGAGGTCGCCTTCCATGCGGCCCGGTTGACCAGCACGAGGAGTGCGGCCAGCCCGCAGAACGCCGCCGCCAGCAACCAGCCGGCGGCGTACGAGTGATATTGCGCCACTGCTCCCACGAGCAGCGGTCCGAGAATGCCTCCGGCCGCGCCGCCCGACTGCACGACGCCGGACGCGGCGCCCGGCATGGCGGCGTAGGCCTCGGCGACGGTGAGGGCGACCAGGCCGGTCCAGCCCCAGCCTGCGCCGCAGGCCACCAGCGTGCCGACCAGGAACAACCCCGGGTCGCCGGGAATGAACAGCAGGAACCCGACCCCGCCGAGCGCCATCATCGCGGCGACCGTGAGACGGCCGTACCTGGTACGGCCCAAGGTCAGCCGCACGGCGATGATGACCGCGCTGCTCACGGCGAGCGCGATGCCTGCGAAGGACGAGGACAGGCCGAGTGTGACGCTGTAGTCCACGAAGAAACTGCTCAGTGCGGTCGCGGCGGCCGAACCCAGCATGAACGCGCCGGTCACCAGCAGCAGGGGTATCAGCGGCTTCAGCTTCACCCGCGCGGGGCGTCCGGCCGAGGCCGGAGCCTCCGTGCCGGGCACCCGCATCAGCAGCAGCGTGACGACCGCGAAACCACCCACGAGGAAGACCAGCCGCCAGTGCATCACGGTGGCCAGCAGCGGCAGCGACAGCCCGGCGGCCAGCGTCGAGGCCGGGATCGACGACCGTTCGAGGCCGAAGGCCATCGGCCGCCGCGACGCCCGCACGTTTTCGACGATCAGTACGGTGCCGATCGAGGCGCCGACCGCCGAACCGATCCCGCCCACGGCGAGCGCGGCGAGCAGACCTGGCCATGACCCGCCGAACACGGCCACCCCGACGAGGCAGAGACCGGTCATGATCGCCGACAACCGCAGGGCCCTGCGCGGGCCCACGCGGTCGGCGATCCGGCCGCCCGGAGACATGGCGACCGCGCCGACCGCGTAGAAAACGCTGACGGTGAGGCCGAGGCCCGCACTGTCGAGGCCGATGTCGTGCCGGATCGCCACGCCCAGGGTGCCCACCAGGTAGGCGGGATACATGTAGGTCATGCCGAGCAGCACGGCCAGGACGACCGCCCGACGCGACGTCGGGGAGTCGCTCACCCCTAGATTTCGTCCGCGTAGCTGATGTTCACGTTCGCACGCCAGCCGGTGGCCTCGTCCTGTCCCCACTTGGCCCGCCAGCGAGCGGCGTGGTCGAGGATGACCGGGTCGCCGAAGTGCAGCTTGCCGTCGGCGTGGAAGGCGTCGAGGTCGTCGACGAACATGAGGTCGAAGTGCCGGAAGCTCTCCTCGCCCCGCACGTTCCTCTGGACCACGTAGTTCGCGTAGTCCTGGATGCGGGGGTTCTGGCGGAACGCGGGGTAGTCCACCGAGCGGGTGAACTCCTTGTACTCCTCCAGGTCCGATCCGGGACGGATGTCATAGGTGAGCAGCACCAGTTTGCGCGCCATGGCGGCGACTCCTTTGTTTTGTCGGTTTTACGAGGTATGGGGTATCGGGTTCACCGAGCCGCGGGGCGTCGTTCCCGCAGCGGCTCGGGTTCACGGGTTCACAGGGTCCTGGCGAGGGCGTGGCCCTCGTACATGGCTTCGAGCAGGGATCGGGGCGCCACCGCGTCGCCGATGACGTGCACGGTCAGACCGCTTCCCGCGAGCTCGGTGGCGAGGGTGTCGAGGGCGTCGGGAGGGTCGAGTTCGATCACGTCGGTGACCCCGTCGATCACGGTCTCGGCCGAGACGAGGGAGGAACGCACCACGGCCCGTCCTTCACCGAACTCGGCGGTCGCGCCGGTCCAGATCTCGACGCCGCGGCTTCTGAGCCGTTCGATCGCGGTCATCCGGCTGTACTCGGTCACCCCCCACAGCGGGGACGTCGCCGGGGTGACCACGTGCACCGTCCCGCCGGCCTCGGCGACGGTCTCCGCGACGGACGCGCAGGTCCAGGCGCCTTCCCGGTCGACCACGACGACGGTCCGCCCCTTCCAGGAGCGACGTTCGAAGGCGGCGAGGGGGCGGCGGCGGGCCGATCCGGTGGCGATCACCACGACGTCGGGAGCCGTCGCGACCACCTCCTCGGCGGTCACCACCCCCGCCCCGGTCCTGACGGTGACTCCGAGTCTTTCCAGCTCGCGTTCCTCGTAGGTCCGCAGCAGATCGAGTTCGTGCCGCCCGATCCCCCGACGCCCGACCCGCACCTGGCCGCCGAGCTCGTCGCCCCGCTCCCACAGGCGCACCCGGTGGCCGCGTTCGGCGGCGACCCTCGCGGTCTCCAGTCCCGCCGGGCCGCCTCCGATGACGAGCACCGTCCTGACCGGGTCCGCGGGTGCGGGAAGAACCGGCCACTCGGCCTCGCGTCCCACGGCGGGGTTCATCATGCAGGTGATGGCGCGGTGCCCGGCGATCTCACCGATGCAGAAGTTGCACGACACGCAGGGCCGTACCTCGCCCTCGCGGCCCTCGGCCGTCTTGGCGAGCAGATGGGGGTCGGCGATGTGAGCGCGGGTCATCGCGATGGCCGCGATCTCGCCGGTGGCGAGGGCCTGTTCCGCGTCGTCGACGCTGACGAACCGGCAGGCCGCGAAGACCGGCACGTCACCCGCGACCTCGGCGATCGCGAGCGCTTCGGGCAGGTAGGGCGCCCGGCCCTCGCTCATGTCGGCGACGTGGTGGCCGATGGAGGGCACCGTGTAGGAGGCGACCGACACGTTGAGGAACGCGATCGGCCGGCTCTGGGCCAGGAGTTGCGCGACACGCCGCCCCGCGGCGAGGTCCTGCCCGCCGGACACCAGCTCGTCGGCGCTCATCCGCACCCCCACCAGTGCCGACGATCCGACCGCGTCCAGCACGTCGTCGAGCACCTCCAGCGGGAACCGCAGCCGGTTCTCCTCGGTGCCGCCGTAGGCGTCGGTCCTCACGTTCGAGGCCGGGGAGATGAACTGGTGCAGCAGGTGCCCGTGCCCGAAGTGCACCTCGATGCCCTGGAATCCCGCCTCGACCGCGAGCAGCGCCGCCTCGACGTAGGCCCGCCGCACCTCTTTCCTGTCGGCGGCGGTCATCACGTGCGGGACCTGGCCGGTGGCGTGCCAGGGCACGGCGCTCGGCCCCCACGACGCGGTCCGCCGGAACAGGTTGTCGCTGTGGCGCCCGGTGTGGGTGATCTGGGTGAAGATCGCGGCGCCCTCGTCGCGTACGGCGGTGACGATGTCGGCCAGGCCCGGCAGGGCGGCCCGGGAGGCGCTCAGCCCGCCCACGCGGCCCAGGCTCGTGTCGTGCACCCGCAGCGGCTCGGTGATGATCAGCCCGGCCCCGCCCCTCGCCCGTTCCCGGTGGTAGGCGACGTGGCGGGCGGTCGGCAGGAAGTCCACCCCGAAGTTGGTGGTGTGGGCCGACACGAAGACCCGGTTGCGCAGGGTCAGGTCGCCCAGGCGCAGGGGCGAGAACACGTGCGGGTAACGCTCAGTCATCCCGCTGCTCCTGCACGGTGACCGTGACGGCGGCGTTGCCCTTCACGACGTTGGAGATCGCGCAACGGCGTTCGGCGACGGGGAGCGCACTGTCCAGCGCGTCTCGCGGCACGCCCCGGGTGGTCACGTCGAGACGGATGGCGTCGATGGTCCAGCCCGCCGCGTCGATGCGCAGCACGCATGTGCCGGTGACCTCGACGGCCTGCTCGGGGGTGCCGGGGGCGACGGTGTCGAGGGCGCCTCGCAGGGCCATCGCGAAGCAGGCGGCGTGCGCGGCGGCGAGCAGCTCCTCGGGCGAGGTCGCGGGCGCGGCGCTGTTCTTCCTGCTCTCCAGGGAGATCGGCAGCGGATCGGCGGCGCCGGAGGCGAGGGCGAGGCGGCCCGCTCCCCCGCGCAGCGCGCCGTCCCAGGCGGCGGTGGCGACGCGGCGTACCGTCGCCGTCGTCGTCGCGGCCGGGCGCCAGCGCGGGTCGAGCTCCTCGGCGGTACGCGCCCGGAGCACGCCGCTGATCTCCAGGTCGTTCCAGACCCGCTGTTCGACGATCCGGCCCGCCCTCAACCGGAAGCGGTCCACGTAGCGCACGCCGTCGTACTTGACGCCCTGGTTGTTCTCGCCGTACAGGGTGCCCATCGACCAGACGACGAGGTCCCCCGAGGACTCCGCGAACGCCTCGTACTCGGTGCGGTGCTTGTCGACGTGCCGGTAGCGGGTGGCGGAGGCGTCTGCCAGGTCCCGCAGGGTGGTGTATCGGCGGTCGCCCGGGAAGATCATTACGGCGTCGGGGGCGAGGTGGGTCCCTGCCGACTCCAGATCCCCCCGGCCGACCGCGGCCAGGAAGTCCTCGACGATCGCGATGGCCGCGTCTGTGCTGGTCATGGGGTCTCCCTCATACGGTCGGCGGCGCAGCGGATCGAGCGCGTGATGGCGGCGTAGCCGGTGCAGCGGCACAGGTTGCCGTTGATGGCCTCGACGATCGCGTCGTCGTCGGGGTCGGGGTTGTCCTCCAGCAGCTCACAGGCGGTGAGCAGCATGCCGGGCAGGCAGTAGCCGCACTGGAAGCCGAACTCGTCCCAGAACGCCTGCTGCACCGGGTGCAGCCCTTCCTCGCCCGCGATGCCCTCGATCGTGGTGAGGTCGGCGCCCTCCGCGCTGACCGCGAGCACCGAGCACGACTTGACGGTGGCGCCGTCGACGCGCACGGTGCAGGCACCGCAGTCCCCGGTGAGACAGCCGACGTGGGTGCCGGTCAGTCCGAGGTCCTCGCGGATGGCGTGGACGAGCAGCTTCGACGTCTCGACGTCGATCTCCCGTGCCCGGCCGTTCACGGTCAGGTTGACCTTGGTCATCGCGCTTCTCCTTCCTGGACGGAGCCCGGCTCCCGGACGCCTCGCGACTCCTCGGCGGCCCGCAGCTCCCCGATGGCGCGCAGTGCGGCCACCGGCGCGACCCGGCGGCGATAGTCGCCGTCCGCGAGCACGTCGCTCCACGGTTCGGTGAGCACCCGCCCGACCTCCGCGCGCACGTGCCCGGGATCGTCTGATTCGAGGTGCACCACCAGCGGCGTGACCGCGACCCCGCCGAGGGCGAGCCGCAGCCCTCCGCCGGGCAGCGGCACACAGGCCGCCGTCGCGATGGGCCAGCTGCTCTCGGCGAGCTTGAGCTTGCGGTAGCCGAAGGGTCCCGCCGGGCCGGGCAGCACGAGCGCCGCCAGCACCTCGTCGGACCGCCGCGCGGTGGTGAAGGCGCCGGTGAAGAAGTCCTCCGCCGCGATCTCACGGACCCCGGCGGCCGAGACCAGCCGCAGCCTCGCCCCGAGGGCGACCAGCACGGCCGGGACCTCGGAGGAGGGGTTGGCGTAGCAGGCCGACCCGCCGACGGTGCCCCGGTTACGGATCTGCGGGCCGCCGGTGATCCCGCCCGCGACCCGCCGCAGCGGCGCCACAGACTCACCGCCGTCGCGCAGGATCTGGGTGTACGTGGTCGTCGCGCCCACGACCACGGTGTCGCCGGCCCGGGTGATCCCCGACAGCCCGGCCCGTGACAGGTCGACGACGGCGTCCGCCGAGGTCCGGCCGTGGGTCAGGTCGGGGACGATCATCGTGCCGCCGCCCACGACCACGGCGTCGTGCCCGGCGAGCGCGGCCACCACCCCGTCGAGGTCCGTGGGCGCGTGGTAGGCGAAGTTCTGGGTGATCATTTCGAGCGAGCCCGTTCGATGAGGTCGAGCACGACCGGCGCCGACAGCGGAACCTGTGTCACGGTGACGCCGAAGGGCGCCAGGGCGTCCTCGATCGCGTTGGCCACCGCCGCCTGCGCGCCGCCGACCCCGGCCTCGCCCGCGCCCTTGTTGCCGTACATGGTGAAGGGGCTCGGGGTGACCTGGTGTTCGAGGCGGACCTTCGGCAGGTCACCGGCGCGAGGCAGCAGATAGGACTTGAAGCGGTCGCTGAGCAGGCGGCCCTCGTCGTCGTAGACGAGTTCCTCGGTGAGCGCCGCGCCGAGGCCCATCACGATCGCGCCGTGGGCCTGGCCCTCGACGAGGGCGGGGTTGATGACGACTCCGCAGTCGTGGACCATCACGAAGTCGACCAGCTCGGTGAGGCCGGTCTCGGGGTCGACCTCGACGACCGCGGCGTGCAGACAGTTGGAGTACGTGGGATAAGGCTGGATACGTCCGCGTTCGTCCGGAACGTGGTTGATGTTGCCCGGCTTGAAGGCACGGGTGGCCTCCAGGACCGGCTCGACCTCCGAGGCCACGGCGAACGCGCGGGTGAGCACGGCGGCGGCGACATCGGGCACCGGCACCGACCGGTCGGGATCACCCACGACCCGCACCGCTCCGCCGGTCACCTCGACCTCGTCGGGAGAGACGTCCAGCATGCGAGCACCGACCGTGGCGATCTTGGCCCGTACGTCGCGGGCGGCCAGCGCGGCGGACCCGCCGCCGACGACCATGCCGCGGCCGCTGAAGTTCCCGAACCCGCTCGGGCACCGGTCGGTGTCACCCTGGACGACCTGGATCCAGCTCAGCGGTACCCCGAGCTCGTCGCCGACGATCTGCGCGATCGCGGTGTCGTTGCCGCTGCCGGGACTGGTCACCCCGGTCAGCACGGTGACGCCGCCGCTCATGTTCATCCGGACCGTGGTCACGTCGAACCCGGAGACGAAGGTGCCGGGGCCGTCCGCCGACTCCGGCGTCAGCTCGAAGGCGAGCCCGACCCCCAGGTGCCGCCCCTGGGAACGCAGCTCACGCTGACGGTCGCGCAGGGCGTCGTAGTCCAGGGCTTTGATCGCCTTGTCGAGCAGGCCGGGGAAATCACCGCTGTCGATGTTCAGGCCGGTCGCGGTACGGAAGGGGAACCGGTCCGGCGGCACGAAGTTGATCCGTCGCACCTGCACCGGGTCGGCCCCGAGCCCGCGGGCCACCAGGTCGACGACCCGTTCCATCACGAAGTGGGCGCCGTCCTTGCCGAAACCCCTCGCGGCGTTCAGCGGCGGCTTGTTGGTCGCCACCACGTGCAGTTCGGCCTCGACGTTCGGTACGAGGTAGCCGGAGGCGAGCGTGGTCGCCGACATGTTGGGCATCGCCCAGCCAGGCTGGGCCGTCACCGCTCCCGCGTTGGCGACGATCCGGTCCCTGATCGCGACGATGCGCCCGTCGCGCATGGCGCCGACGGTGACGCGGTGCACCTGTTCACGGGCCCCCGACAGGAAACACTCGCGGCGGTCCTCGATCCACTTCACCGGCGCGCCGGTGAGCCTGCTGAGCAGGCAGATCAGGGTCTCCTCCGGATGCCCCTGCATCTTCAGCCCGAAACTGCCGCCGACCCTCGCGGTGACGACCCTGATCCGGGTCTCGTCGAGACCGAGGCTGCGGGCCAGCATCCAGCGAAGCTGGTGGGGGTTCTGGACGGAACCGTGTACGGTCAGCGCCTCGTCGAAGCTGTCCCAGGAGGCCAGGTAGCCTCGCGGCTCCATCGGCGCGGTGGTGGTGCGGCCGACGCGGATCGTCTCGGTGACGACGAGGTCGGCCGTTTCGAGGGCGGCGTCGACGTCGCCGGTGCCGTAGTGGTTGTGCAGGATGACGTTGTCGGGCCAGTCCTCGTACAACCGGGGCGCGTCGGACCGCAGCGCGGCGTCGGCGTCGAGCACGTGGGGCAGGCGTTCGTAGCCGACCTTGACCAGCCCCGCCGCCGCCTCGGCCTCGCGGAGGGTGCGGGCGACCACGGCGACGACGGCCTGACCGGCGTGCACCACCTTGTCCACGGCCAGGCAGCGCACCTCGGCGCGACGTCCACCCCGGGCGGCCGGGTCGATGAAGTGCGGGATCGGCCCGCTGTGCCGGGCCGCCGCCTCCCCGGTCAGCACCAGCTCGACACCCGGGGCACGCTCGGCTTCCGAGGTGTCGATCCCGGTGATGCGCGCGTGCGCGACGTCACTGCGGACGATCGCGGCGTGCAGCATGCCGGGCAGGACGTAGTCGTCCACGAACCGGCCCCGCCCGGTCAGCAGGACCTCGCCGTCCGCCTTACGGACCGAGGTGCCGATCGCCGTCACGGCAGCCGGACCCTGACTCGCTGACCGGTGCGGTAGAAGGGACTGCGCTTCTCGACGTCGAACTCGTCGAGCTCACCGTTCTCGTCGAGGCGGCTCTGCAGACCCCGGGTCAGCCGTTCGTGACTGGTGATCAGGAAGAGCTGACCGTCGACCGAGGGGAACGGCGGCTCGTGCCAGGTGCCCCGGTGGAGGTTGATCGACACGTCACCGGGGACCAAGAACGCCTTGAGCTGGTCGAGCGGGGGGAAACCGTTCACCAGCGGCACGTCCGGCGGCGCGAGGACGGCGACGTAGGGGTTGCCGCCGATCGGGATCATCGTCTGGGTCATCTCGACGTGACGCTCCAGGAAGCGCAGGTTGTCGCCCCGCATGCCGACCCGGAACACCAGGAACTCCGGCGGGGTGTCGGAGTCGATCTTGACCGGCCCGTGCACGGCGTTCTTGCCGGAGTAGAAGTCGATCGGCAACCTGGGGGTGGCGTCCAGCGACATCACCTCGCCGAAGGGGGCGAAGTCCTCGGCCGTGACCAGCTGCGGGGTGATGACGTGCTGCGGGCTGTCCGGACTCAGCATGACTGTCCTCCTGTCGTGATCGTGAGCAGGGTGCGTACGGGCGTGTCCTTCGTCGTCAGGAGCAGCTCGGCGGCGCGGTCGGCGGCCTTCTCCCCGGCGACGGGGACAGCGGAGCCTCGGTACTTGCCGACCAGCTCCTCGCTGGTCAGCGGGTTGCGGCTGTCGCCCACGGGCAGGTCGACCTGGCGCGTGTACACGCCCTTTCCCGTCGTGACGGTGACGCGGGTCGCGGTGTACTCCGGGTAGCGCGCCTCCAGGTCGGGGGCGACCCGGATACGGACCAGGTCGGCCACCCGGTGGACGAGCGGATCCGAGGTGCGCTCAGGGGTGTACTGGGCGGCGGTGACGTCGCGGTCGGCGAGGGCGACGGCCGCCACGTACGGCAGGCTCAACGTGCACGGCACCACCGAGCCACCCGCGGGACGGTCGACCAGGACCTTGGCGACGTCGTAGGTCTCGACGTCGACGGCGGTCACCTCGGCCACGTCGAGGTCGTGTTCGGCGGCGAGCTCGGCGCACGCCTGGGCGGCGCCGTGAGTGTGACGGCACCCGGCGAAACGCTTCTGGTGGACCTCCAGGACCGTCCACTCCTCACCCAGGCCGTCGGTGAGACGGGAGTCCCCGGGGTCACCGCGGAACAGGGAGACCAGCCCTCTGGGGTGTTCGACGACCTCGTCCCAGCCGGTGAGACCGGCCTGGGCGTGCAGGGCGCCCTCCACCCCCGCGCGGGCGATCTGCCCGGCGAACGCGGGCTTCACCGTGAAACCGGCGAAGATCTCCTCGATCATGACGGCGGGTACGAAGAACCCGGCGGCACCGAGGGCCGACACGATCCCGTCCTCGCCGAGGCCGAGCAGCTTCGCGCACCCGGCGGCGGCACCGTATCCGGCGGCCACCGGGAACCACCCGGCGACGGTCGCGCCGGGGTGCATGACCCGGCCGATCCTGTTCGCCACCTCGTAGGCCGCCACCAGCGCCGTCAGCAACGCGCGCAGGTCGGCGTCGCGGGACTCGGCCACGGCGAGCAGCGCGGGAAGGGCGTGGGAGGGGTGGAATCCACCGAACCGGTACCCGTCCTGGTGCTCCAGTACGTCGGCCGCGCACCCGTTCGCGTAGGCGGCGTCCGCCAGGGTGGTGGAGAAGCCGGCTCCGAGCACGGTCGCCTCAGGGTTCCCGCCCCTGGCGCGGATCAGCTCGGTGATGACGGCCGCCTCAGGGACCCGGCCGCCCGCCAGTGCCGCCCCGAAGAAGTCGAGCAGCAGGTGGCGCGCCTTGGCGACCACCGCCTCCGGCAGGTCGTCGAAGGTCAGCTCCGCGGCGAAACGGGCCAGCGCACGGGTCGCCCCACCCGTCGTCCCGTCGATTGGCCCGCCCATCAGACCTCGCCGAGCTGAGCGCGGAGACGCTGGACGATCTCCCCGAACTTGGGCGACTTGACGATGTCGAGCGACCTGGGCCGGGGGAAGTCGACCTCGACGATGTCCTGGATGCGTCCGGGGCGCTGCGAGAGCAGCACCACCCGGTCGGCCAGGAAGACCGCCTCGGAGATCGAGTGGGTGACCAGCACGGTCGTCTTCCCGGTGTCCATCCACAGCTGCTGGAGCATGGAGTTCATCCGGTCACGCGTCATCGCGTCGAGAGCACCGAAGGGCTCGTCCATGAGCAGGATCTGCGGCCGGTGGATCAGCGCCCGCGCGATGGCGACCCGCTGCTGCATACCGCCCGACAGAGCGCGCGGGAAGTGTTCGAGGAAGTCCTCCAGGCCCATCATCCCGGCGAGTTCCTCGGCCCTGCGGCGGCGTTCCTTGCGGTTGGCGCCCTTGCCCTCCAGCGGCAGGGCGATGTTCTTCCAGATCTTCCGCCACGGCATCAGCGTCGCCTGCTGGAAGACGAAGCCGAGCGAGCCGAGCGCCTCCCTTGAAGGGCGGTCGTCGCCCTCCGCGTACAGGGGCTTGTCGCCGATGATGATGGTTCCCTCGGTCGGCGGGATGAGCCCGCCGAGCATCCGCAGGAGCGTCGTCTTGCCGCACCCCGAGGGGCCGAGCAGCACGACGAACTCGCGCGGCTTGATCTCCAGGTCGGTCGGGATGAGGGCGCGGACCGGACCGGCGTCGGTGGTGTACTGCTTACCGACGCCCTTGATCGAGATCGCCGCGCCTCCGTCCAGCTTCTGGTCAGCGGACATACGCACGCTCCGACAGTTCGTCCCAGTTGTTTCCGGACTCGGGGACGCGGTACTCGGTGGTCGGCGCCGCGTCGGAGCGGATGAACGACATCGTTCCGCCGCGCGAGTAGAGCGGGCCGTGGAAGACCCCCGGGGAGCGGAAGAAGTAACCGCCCTCGCGGATCACACCGAGCGGACCCATCAGCACGTCGCCGTAGATCTTGAACGACTCCTCGTAGACCGGGTGGGCCTCGGTCATGGGCGACTTCCAGCCCGGCATCATCGCGGCGAGATAGATGTAGACCTCGCCGTCGGAGCGCAGCGTCTTCGACATCGCCCCGACTTCGAGCTCCACCTCTCCGCTCCACCCCGCGGGGATCCACGGTTCCCGCTCGGTGGTGATCCGCAGGAGCGGTTCACCCGAGCCGGTGCCGGCGGCGAAACCGGGCTCGCCCCAGAAGCCGGCGTAGACGGTGAGACCGCGTACCGACGCCACCAGGTCGATCGCGCTGCCCGCCCGGGCGTAGACGTAGTCACCGGTGCGGAGCGGCTCTCCGTCGAGCAGCCCTTCCCCTTCGACCACGAACAGATCCACTCCGGCGGACAGCACGCCCTTGTGCCGGCCGGTCAGCCGGTGGAGCGCGGTCTCCGCGCCCGTTCCGGCGTCGCGGCTCAGCACCCGCTTGCGCCCGCTCTGCGCCGCGCCGAACGCCCCATCCGCGACGGACTGCCACGGCACGTCCTGGCTCTGGATGAAGTCGACGTCAGGCCTGTTCCACATCACATGCTCCCTGGATCGGTGGTGGCGCCGGCCGCCCGGCGTCCGAGCATCCGGCCGAACCCGAGGGCGGGAGTGACGCTCATCCCGCTCACGAACGACTTGCCGGACAATGTGCTTCCGCCGATGACCTCGCCCGCGGCCCACAGGTTCGCGAACGGGCCGTCGGTCCCGATGACACGCAGCTGACCGTCGACGGTCAGCCCCGCCGGGCTCTTCAGCGTGGTGCCGTGGTTCAGAACGGCGTAGTACGGCGGCTCTGCGATCGGCGCGGGCAGGTGAGCCCGGCCGAAGGGGTCGTCGCCCGAGGCGACGGCCGTGTTGTAGGCGGCCACGGTGTCGGCGAGGACAGCGGGGTCCATCCCGGTGGCCTGCGCCAGCGTCGTGAGGTCGAGCGCGGTGACGAACGACGGGTGACCGTCGAAGGACCGGTCGAGCTCCGCCTCGTCCCAGGTGGGGAACAACGCCGGAGCCGATCGGCGGATCGCGGCGTCGTACACCACCCAGAACTTCAGCTCGGGCTGGTCGAGCAGCGCGTTCTCCCGGTCGTCGACGCTCGGGGCGTCCTCGGCGACGAACCGCTCGCCGCGGGTGTTCACGTGGATCTCCCACGGGGCCCGCGACTGCGGGGTGAGAGCCGGGAAGTCGTCCAGCCCCACCGTCTCCCAGGTGCTGCCGGAGCGCAGCACCCCCCCGTAGGTGGGAAGGAAGCGGTCCTGACCGCGCACCCGGCCACCGGCTTCGAGGGCGGCGAGGAGACCGGAGCCCTCCGCGCCCGGCAGGCCGGGGCCGACGAGCGGCGACCCCGACGTGAGCCGGGGGAACAGCTCGGGGTTGCCCGCGTAACCGCCGCTGGTGAGGATCACGTTCGTCGCGTCGATCTCTCGGAACGTTCCATCGGAGTCCCTGACCGTCACCCCGGCCACCCTGTCGTGTTCCTTCAGCCGGAACGCGACCAGTTCGGTGTTGAGCTCCAGCGTCACCGATCCCGCCGCGCGCGCCTTCTCGAACGCCGGGAGCAGCACCTCCAGCACCGACCGTCCCGCGTTGCGCCCCCAGTAGGTGCGCGGCAGCAGGTAGGGCTCGTGGAAGTGCAGTACCGCCGGGGCGTCGGGGTCCATGTCGAAGCCCGAGGCCATCAGCCATTCGACCGTCGCGGGCGCGTGGTCCACCGCGAGCCGGACCAGTTCCGGATCGGCGGTGTTCTTGCTGATCCGCATCACGTCGTCGAAGTGCAGGTCGGGGCTGTCACGGATGCCCTTGGCACGCTGGAGGGCGGTGCCGCCCGCCGAGAGCTGTGCCCAGGACCGCCACAGGGTGCCGCCCGGCTGGTCGCTCTTCTCGATGACCGTGACCCGCAACCCGTGGGCCGCGGCCTCGATCGCGGCCGGCAGTCCGGCGGTGCCGGCGCCGACCACCACGAGGTCGGTGGTCGTGGTGCGCTGCATCAGGAGCGGCCTTTCACACGGAGTCGATGAACGAGGTGTCGATGAAGTCGGTGACCGGCCGCTTGGTGTCCTTGATCATCCCGGACTTGCGCATCAGCTCGATCCCGCTCTCCCAGACGGCGGTGTCCATCGACAGGAAGTCGCCACCACTCGGGGAGGTGCTGATCCTGACCTCGCCGGCGACCTTCGCGGCGGCGAGCGCCTTGTCGGAGACCTCGATCTCGTTGAGCACGCCCACGGCCTCCAGCACCTTGTCGGTGTTGGCGGGCTCCGCCATGAACTTCCATGCCTTGCGGCAGCCCCGCAGGAAGCTGGTGATCGCCTCACCCTCCGCCTTCGCGGTCTCCTTGGTGACGAAGTAGGAGTCACCGGGGAGCGGCGCGAACAGGTCGGTGTTCAGGTAGTGCAGCTCGATGTTGCGCTGCTTCAGGGCCGTCTCGGAACCGATGAAGGTGATGAAACCATCCACCTCGCCCCGGTTGAGGAACTCCAGCGAGCCGACGTCGGCGCCGGTGACGACCTTCTTGACCTTCGTGGGGTCGAGCCCCGCGGCGACCGACATCGCGTCGAGCAGCAACTCGGTGGTGCCGCCCTTGGAGATGACGCCGATGGTCTTGCCCTGCCACTGCTCGGGGCTGGTCAGCGGCTTGTCCGGCAGGGACGCGACGCTGTACTGGCTGATCTGGTCCTTCTGGCCGATCGTGACGATCGGGGTGTCCTGGTCGGCGATGAGCGGACAGGTGATGACGGAGGCGGCCTTGCCGAACATGGCCTGCTTGCTCGCCACCTGGGAGACGGAGCTCGCCGTGCCGGTGCCGCCGATCGACGTGACCAGCAGGCCCTCCTCGGCGAAGAACCCCTGTGCCTGGGCGACGTACACGTCGGCGTGGGAAATGATGTGCTGGAACGGGGTCATGTAGACGAGGTTGCGCAGCTGCTGGCCGGAAGGGCCGGTGGTGGCAGCGGCGTCCCCGCCGGAGTCACCCGACGAGCAGCCGATGAGGAACTGGCTTCCGGCGGCGGTGGCGACGAGCAGCCCGGCCCCACGGAGGAAGTTGCGGCGGTCCATGTAAGTGTTCCTGTCCTAGAGAGACGTTCTAGAGAGACGTGGGACGGCCGGACGACTCGTGCCAGGGAATCGCGAACCTCCGGATGGCCGCGGTGACGGCGTAGAGGAGGAAACCGAGCACCGTCATCACGATCACGACCGCGAAGAGCATGTCGGTGCGCAGAGCGGCCAGCATCATCGTCGCGAGGGCGCCGAGGCCCTCGTCGCCACCGAGGTATTCGCCGACGACGGCGCCGGTGATGGCGAAGACGATGCCCAGCTCCACGCCGGTGAGGACGTAGGGCAGCGAGGAGGGGATGTCCAGGGAGATCACACGCTTCCACCAGGGTGCCTGGATGACGCGCATGAGATCGCGGTGACCGGGTTCGATCGACCGGATCCCGAGGATCGTGTTCTGCATCATCACGAAGAACGCGATGATCGCCGCCATGAAGATCTTGGATGTTGGTCCGAAGCCGAACCAGAGAAGGAACAGCGGGACGATGGCCACCTTCGGAACGACCTGGGTGGCGATGAGGAACGGCGACAGAACCCGCTCCAGTTTGCGGGCCTTCCCGAGGATGATGCCCAGGGCCACCCCGACGACGGCGGCGAGGGCGAACCCGACCAGCGTCTCGTAGAGGGTGATCTGAATCGCCTCATAAATGAGCGAACCCTGCATCAGCTCGACGAGGGCCGTGCCGACCGTCTCGGGAGGGGGGAGCATCAGCTCCCCGACACCGAACATCACGGTGTAGGCCTTCCATGCTCCGATGAAGACCAGAAGCAACAGGGGGGTGGTGATCCACAGCATCAACGAAGTGTCGGTCCACTTACGTCGAGGCACGCGGGGCCGCATCTCCTCTGAAGTGCGGACTGAGGTCGACATGTGCTGTCCTCCAGGCTCCCGGTGTATCGCTGGGCGGAACGCCGTACCGGATACCGTGATGCTAGGGGTGACCCCAAAAGCAGGTCAAGGGATCCATCACGGTTTTTCGAGTTTGTAACACAGAAGAGTGATTTGTCTCTTTTGTCACCATATATGAGGATGACTCGTGCACGACCACTCGCTACGCAGGGTGATAGCGGCAGGTAAAAGAGACGCCCGTCACACTGGCGACGGGCGTCTGTTCGGGATTTCGGTCAGTCGCCCCTCAGAGTGAGCGCCTCGAACGGCGAGCCGGCCCCACGGGCGACCGGTCCCAAGGAGTGACCGCGTTCCGCCGGAAAACCGGGCGGCGGAGCCAGGAAGACAGCGGAGCGGGGAGGCGGCAGAGCCAGGAGGACCACGGGCCAGGAGGACCGCAGGCCAAGAGGACCGCGGTCAGGAGAACGGCGGTCAGGAGAACGGCGGGGTCAGAAGGACCGGTAACCGAGCTGGCGGGAGACCTCGGTGGCGGCCTCGTGGACGAGACGGCCGTACTCCTCGATGTTGCCGACGCTGAGCCGGCTCACCGGTCCGCAGACCGAGATGGAGCCGTAGACCTGGCCGGTTGCCTCGTGGACGGCCGCCGCGACCGACGCCGCCCCCTGCTGGCGCTCGCCGAGGCTCACGGCGTAGCCGCGCTTCCGGATGGTCTCCAACTCGTCGGCGAGCCGGGCCGGATCCTGGATCGTGATCCCGGTCAGCGCCTCAAGCGGCTGCGAGGACAGGTAGCCGCGGATCTCCTCGGCCCCCATCGCCGCCAGGATCGCCTTCGACGACCCGCCGGCGTGGAGCGGATAGAGCCGCCCGAGCTGCACCGACATACGGATCTCCTGCGGTGAGAGCACCTGGGTGAGATACATTCGCTGGGTGCCGTAGCGCACCGAGAGGGTCGCGGTCTCCTTGGTGTGGGCGACCAGCCTTTCGAGATAGGGCTGGGCGATCCTCGGCACCTCCATCTGCGCCATCGCCGCCAGGCCCACGCTCACCGCGCCGGGCCCCAGGCGGTAACGCCGGGTGCGCTCGTCGAAGGAGAAGAAGTCGGCCGCCACGAGGGTGCGGACCACCCGGTGGACCACCGCCTTGCTCAGCCCGAGCGACCTGGCCAGCTCGGAGACGCCGATGTCGGGCTCCTTCGCCGCCGCGACGGCGAAGATCACCTGCAGTGCCCTCTCGACACCGCTGCTGGTCTGCCCATCGTCGGCGGGAGTCCCGTTCACCGCACCGGTTTTGCTCTCCTCGGCCCGCACAAGGTCAGAGCATAGCCCGACCCCGGGTCATTCGGCCTCCCCCATTCCTGATACAAATGTCCGAATGTCGAAGACTTCCCTGGTCGTGGGGGGTGCGGGTGGTATCGGTCGCGCCTGTGCCGACCGTCTGCGCACCCTCGGCCACGAACTGATCGTTATCGACAGAGCCCTCGGCCACGACGCGAGCGACCCCTCCTCGGTGCGTGAGGCACTCGGTGACACCCCGATCCTGAACAACGTCGTGCACGCCGCCGGCTCCGTCGGCGAGGGCGGCATCGAGGACCTCGACCTGGCCCAGTGGCGCCGGGTGCTCGACGACAACCTGACCTCCGCCCTCGTCGTCACCCAGGCGGCGCTCCCCCTGATGGGCGAGGGCGGCTCGGTCGTCCTGTTCAGCTCGGTCAACGGCCGCCACGGCGGCAACCGCCTGTCAGGCCCCGCCTACGCCACCGCGAAGGCCGGGCTGATCGGCCTCACCCGCCACCTGGCCAAGGACCAGGCGGCGAGGGGGATCCGGGTGAACGCGGTGGCCCCCGGCCCGGTGGCGACCCCGATGCTGACCCGCCTGTCCGAGGAGGAGATGGACGCCCTGCGACGCCAGATCCCCCTCGGCCGGGTGACCAGCCCCGAGGAGATCGCCGGCACGGTCGAGTGGTTGTGCTCCCCCTCCGCCGCCTCGGTCACCGGGGCGGTGATCGACGTCAACGGCGGCATGTGGATGGGCTAGCCGGCGGATCCCCGCACGTCCGGCGGCCGTTCGGCTCACGGTCCTGGCGTTCCACACCAGCCCGAAGACGCTGGCGGCGCCGAGGAGCGTATAGACCGTGAACAGGAAGAACAGCCAGGCAACGGCCGGCCGCACCAAACCCGAGAAGATCCCCGTCGCCGACCAGTAGATCTCCAGCGCCGAGACCAGCGAGGTGCCGACGATACCGAGCAGGCTCCAGCCGACGACGAGGTACAGGGCGAGCCGCAGCAACCCGACCTTCCTGCCCCGATGTGTCAGTCGATCAGCCCGTCACGGTCGCGGCTTGGCCGCGGGGCTGACGCGTACGTGCGCGCGCACCCCCTGCAGGCCGAACAGGATGAGAAGCTCGACCACACCGCCGTCTGCGCTGCCCAGCCAGTGCGGCAGGGACGTGTCGAACTCGGCCACCTCACCCGGCGACAACGTCAGGTCGCGCTCACCGAGCACCAGTCGCAGGCGGCCGTTGAGCACGTACAGCCATTCGAAGCCTTCGTGCGCCTTCGGGGCCGGTTCGAGCGGCTCCTCCCGAGAAGGGATGATCATTTTGAACGCCTGCGTACCGCCCGGCCGCCGGGACAGCGGAATGAAGGTCATCCCGGACCGCCGGATCGGCCGCAGGTGAATCCGGGGATCACCTGTGCGCGGGGCGCCGACGAGGTCGTCCAGCGGAAGCTCGTAGGTGCGGGCCAGCGGCAGCAGCAACTCCAGGGTCGCCCGGCGCTGCCCGCTCTCCAGCCGGGACAGGGTGCTCTCCGACACCCCGGTCATCGCCGCGAGGTCGGCGAGGGTGAGGCCCCGGTCACGACGCAGCGCCCGCAGCCGCGGCCCCACCGCGTCGAGCACGTCTTCCGTCTCGTGGTTCACGACACCATCTTGCCAGAGTCGCAAGATTTCATGCTAAATCACGGCGAGCCCGGCAAGACTAACCGCATCCCGACAGAAGGAGCCTCAATGAACACCACCGACGCGGCCACGTTCTGAGAGGACGTCTACGCGGCCCGGCCCGTGGCCACCGACCCACGACCGAACGTTCGTCTCACCGAGACGGTCACGGACCTGCCGCCCGGCGACGTGCTGGACCTCGGATGCGGCAACGGCGGCGACGCGCTGTGGCTCGCCCGCCGAGGGTGGCGCGTCACCGCCGTCGACCTCTCTGCCGTGGCGATCGAGCGGCTCGCGGACCTTGCCCGCTCACACGGCCTGGCCGACCGGATCGTCACCGAACGGCATGACCTGCACGAGTCCTTCCCGCAGGGCAGGTTCGACCTGATCTGCGCCCACCACCTACACACCCCCTTCGACCTGGACAAGACAACCGTCCTGCGCGCGGCCGCGCACGCGCTGCGCCCCGGCGGACGGTTGCTCGTCGTCGACCACGACTCGACCGCGCCGTGGTCGTGGGAACAGGATCCCGACGTCCGATACCCGACCCCGCAGGAGGTCGTCGCGGACATCGATCTGGACCCGGCCACCTGGACGGTCGAGCGGGCCGGCACCCCCAGCAGGATCGCGACGGGACCGGACGGGAGCACCGCCGAGGTCACCGACCTCGTCCTGCTTATCCGCCGCACCGCCTGAACCCGCCCCCACGGAAGAACCCAGACGCGCCGACCTCGGCGCGATCGTGCGCGCGGCTGCTCACGGCGCTCGGCGACCGGGTCGATACGTCACCGGACCGCACCACGAAACTCCTCGCCCCGTACCAGGTCGGCCAGCTCGATCCAGGCTTCGAGCTGAGCGGCGGTGGGGTCCTCCGGCAGGCTCGGTCGCATCGTCCGCAACCGCTCGACGAAACCGGGAGGTACGTCGAGATCCTCACCGACCTCGTTCCAGAAATCGTCGATGAGCCGCTCGCGCTCCTCATCGGGCATCGAGACGAGCTTGTGCATCAAGGCCACCTGCACGGCCGTCCCGCCCTGCTTGACCAGGGTCCTCAGCACGGCCCGCCTGGCCCGAAGGTCGCGCTCCTGACGCTCGACGAGCTCCAGGTGCGTCACGAGGAGATCATGCAGCGACGTCTCACCATCGAGTAACTGCCGGATGTCGTCCAGGCCGGCGTCCAGGTCACGCAGGGTGCGGATGAGTTCATCCCGCCGGACACCGCCGCGACGATGTTCAGAGCGATGGCGAAGATCTCCAGCGTCAAGATCGAGGAGAACGTCGCCACCGCCGAAGGCCGCCTGGGACTCGCGGTCGTCCTCGATCTCGGCGAAGCGGGCAAGGGGTACACGATCCTCGATCCCCAGACCTACCGCTACCTGGGCGTCAAGAGCGTACGCGGCGATCAGACCCTGGCCATGTCCGTCCTGGACTCCGGCATCGTCGACAAGCCAGGCGAGACACCTTGACCCAAGGAACGAATTCCAGAATTTCGCCCTGGGACGGAAGGGAGCCGGTCAGTTTCCGATCAGGTCGCGACGGCGGAAAGCGGTCATCCCACCTACGGTGAGTGCCGCGGCGAGCACGCCGAGCCACAGCAGCGGGGTGGATTCCACCTCTCCACCGGGTGCCTGCGGCAGATGAGCGTAAGGAGACAGTCCTTGCATCCACTCGGGTAGCCGGAGGACCTCGCCCAGCTGTCCGAGCAGGGCGAAGGCGAGCAGTGCCGCCCAGGCGAGTGTGGTCAGCCGGGGAAGCGTTCCGTACAGCAGCATCGCCAGCCCGGCCACCACCCAGACCGCGGGCAGTTGCACCCACGCCGCTGCGGCCAGGCGGAACATCTGCTCGCCCGCGTCGCCGGTGCGCGCGCCGTGGGCCAGCCCGACGGCGAGTCCGCCGGCGGTGAGGATCACCGCGGCGCCGGCGAAGGCCATGACCAGGTGGCCGAGCGTCCAGCGGGTGCGCGACACGGCCGTGGCAAGAACCGTCTCGGCGCGCAGCGCGGCCTCCTCGGCCAGCAGTCGCAGCACGGCCTGGACGGCGAAGGCGCCTGCGAGCAGGCCCATCATCCCCAGCACCGTGGCCAGGAAGGTGTCGGTCAACGCGCCCTCCCCGCCCAGTTGCTCCAGGATGACGGCGAGCTGTGGATTGTCTCGCAGGATCTGTCCCATGCTTTGCGTCAGCGTCCCGAACAGCGTCCCCATGACGGCGAAGCCGACAGTCCAGGCGAGCACACCACCGCGGTGCAGGCGCCAGGCCAGGCCCAGCGGGCTTCCCAGGTAGGGCGGGGCCTCGGCGGACCCACGCCGGGGTGGGAGCACTCCGGCGCCCAGGTCCCGACGCCTGGTCAGCGCCACGGCGACGGTGACCAGCGCGACTCCGGTGAGGAGGGCGAGGCCGAGCACCCACCAGCGCTCGTCGGCGAAGGGCCGCACCCGCTGTGCCCAGCCGAGCGGTGAGGCCCACGACAGCGCGTCGATCCGCGCGGCATCGCCCCCGGCACGCAGCAGGAAGGCCAGACCGAGCACCGTGACCGCGAGGCCGTTGGCGGTGCGGGCGTGCTCGCTCAGTTGGGCCGTGACCGAGGCGACGCCGGCGAAGAGCCACCCTGTGCAGGCGATGCCGAGCCCGAAGGCGAGCGCGCCGGAGACGGGCAGGCCCTGTCCGGCCAACGCGGCTGTGAGCAACAGGCCGATCAGCAGGTTCGCGCCCGCGGCCACGACGAGGGCCGCGGCAGGAAGGGCGTGCCGGCCGACGGCGCACGCGCCGACGAGCTCGGCCCGGCCGCTCTCCTCCTCCGCGCGGGTGTGCCGGGTGACCAACAGCACGTTCATCAGCGCGATCAACACAGTGGTGACCGTGGTGGCTCGCCAGGCGGTCAGCCCGCCGACCGAGGTCGAGTCGTAGACCGGGCCGGTGATCGCCTGCAGGGCGGGAGTGGAGCCGATGGTGACGCCCAGAGCGACCCGCTGCTCCATGCCGGGATACAGCTCGGCGATGGCCGAGGCGGTAGCGGCGACGGCACCGACGATGAGAAGGATCCACACCGGGAGCAGGAGGCGGTCACGGCGCAGCGCCAGCCGGACCAGCGCCGGCGTGCCGGTCATGGGGTCACCTGGTAGTGCCGCAGGAACAGCTCCTCCAGGGTGGCCGGCCGACAGGTCAGGCCGCGCACGCCAGAGGCGGTGAGCAGTGGCAGCACCTCGCGAAGCCGGTCGGGATCGACCTCGAAGGTGATCCGGGAGCCGTCGACGGCCAGGTTGTGCGCGCCGGGCACGCGGTCCGGGACGCGGTCGAGCTCGGCGGTCACCGTTGTCCTGGTGAGATGCCGCAGCTGGGCCAGGGTGCCGTTTTCCACGATGCGTCCGGCGCGGATGATGCTCACCCGGTCGCAGAGGGCTTCGACCTCGGACAGAATGTGGCTGGACAGCAGGACCGTGCGGCCTTTGCCGCGTTCCTCGATGATGCACTCGCGGAAGGCGGCTTCCATGAGCGGGTCGAGTCCGGAGGTCGGCTCGTCCAGCAGTAGCAGTTCGACGTTTGAGGCGAGTGCGGCGATGAGGGCGACCTTCTGCCGGTTGCCCTTGGAGTAGGCGCGGCCCTTCTTGGTCGGGTCGAGGTCGAAGCGCTCCAGCAGGGTCTGCCTGCGCCCTCGGTCGAGCCCGCCGCGCAGCCGTCCGAGCAGGTCGATGGCCTCGCCGCCGGACAGGGTCGGCCACAGGACGACATCGCCGGGCACGTACGCCAGCCGCCTGTGCAGCTCGACCGCGTCGTGCCGGGGGTGGCCGCCGAGCAGTTCGGCGTGGCCGGAGTCGGCGCGCAGCAGGCCGAGCAGGATGCGCAGGGTGGTGGTCTTACCCGCGCCGTTGGGGCCGAGGAAGCCGTGAACCTCGCCGGTGGCCACGGACAGGTCGAGGTCGTCCAGGGCACGGACGGTGCCGAAGGATTTGGTGAGGCCGCTGATGAGCACGGCGGGTTTGCCCGGCATGGGCGCCTCCCTGAAGCCGGTCGGATATGACGTTGCCGACCAGGCTTCCCGGCGCTCCGTCGTTGACGTTAACAGCTCCGGATCCAGCGCACCAGAGACTTTCTTATGGCTTTCGTCCGGGAAGCCGGGGCGGCTGTGCCATCGCCAGGTCGAGTTCGTCGTTGGGCGACAGGCCCCTGTGCTGGAGAACGGCCGGCATCAGGCGGAGCATCGGCACGACGAGGCGGTTGGCGGCGGGTGAGGTGGCGCGGGCGCCGTCCTTGCGGGCCCCGCGGACGGTGGCCTCGGCTGCGCCCGATCTTGATGTTTCTTGGTAGGTTCTGTGCAGGTGCGCCGGGAAGCCTGGTCGGCAGTTGTTGTCACCAACCAGCAATCGAGGCTCTCGTCATGCGCGCACGTGATCTGCTCGCCGTCTTCCCTGCGATCACCGAGGACACCCCGGTGCTGGAGGCCGCCCGGCTTCTGGCCGAACAAGATCTGCCCGGGCTGGTCGTCGTCGACGAGCACGGCGGGGCGGCCCGTGTCGTGCTCGGCACGCAGGTGTTGCGGCTGGCGGTCCCCGGGTACTGCCACGACGATCCCGTGCTGGCACGGGTGATCGATGAGCAACACGCCGACCACTTCCTGGACGCGCTGGCCGGCCGGACGTTGCACGAGATCCCGCCACTGAGGCAACGGGAGCTGCCGGTCACCGATCCGGACGCGACGGTGCTGGAGTTGGCCGCGCTGATGGCGCGGACGCACAGCTCGCTCGTCGCGGTGGTAGACGGCGAGCGTCTGCTGGGCGTGGTGACGTTCAAGGGCCTGCTGGAGCGAGGGCTGGCCGCCTGAGGTCCCGCTTCGGTCCGCGGAGGAGTGCCGATCACCGAGGGCCACCCTCGCCCCCCTCCGGGACCGCTACCTGCGACTGGCCGAGGACCCGCGGCACGTCCAGGCGGTTCTGCGAGCCGGTGCCGGATGAATCGCGTCTTCGATCTGGATAAATGATCCTTCGGCCAGGATTCCAGGACGTTCAGATAGCTCCGGCGGGCGCCGAAGCGGAGACCGGAAGATCGCTTCCCCGGAACGGCATTGATCGTTTCCCGGACTCGACGTATGGAATCCCTGCCCTGGACGCGCGGACGATCACGTTGGGGATCCTGCCACGTAGAGTCACCCGGCATGGACACTCACCCACCTGACACGTCGGCCTGCACGACACGAAGAGGGCGACCGGCATTCGTCGTGAACGTCGAGGTCTTCCTGGAGCGGGACGGCCGCTGGCTGCTCCTCCAGCGGGGGACGCAGGAGACCCACGCCCCCGGTGTGCTGGCCGGTGTCGGCGGCAAGGTCGAGATCGACGGCGCCGGAGCCGGAGCCGACGTCCTGGAGGAGACCGCGCGCCGGGAGGTCACCGAGGAGATCGGCGTCGATCTGACAGAAGTCGCGCTCACCTAGCCGTGCCCTCTGCGGAAGGGGGATGTCACGCCCTCGTACCGCACAGGGCCATCCCCGGACCAGACTCCAACCCCGGCAATAATTCACACCTCTCACACGGTCGTATCCACTGCCCGCTGGAAGTCAGGCGGTCGGGACCACCATGGGCGTGCCGGTGACCGGGTCGGAGATGACGACACAGGGCAGGTCGAAGACCTCCTCGATGAGTGCGGCGTCGACGATGTCGGCGGGGGCTCCCTCGGCGACGACGCGGCCGGCCTTCATGGCCACCAGGTGGTCGGCGAACCGGCAGGCCTGGTTGATGTCGTGCAGCACCGCGATGACGGTGCGGCCCTCGTCGCGCAGCCGGGCGAACAGCTTGAGCAGCTGGTACTGGTGGGTGATGTCGAGGAACGTGGTGGGCTCGTCGAGCAGCAGGTAGGGCGTCTCCTGGGCCAGCACCATCGCGACCCAGACGCGCTGGCGCTGGCCTCCGGACAGCTCCTCGACCTGGCGGTCGGCCAGGTCGGCGACCCCGGCCGCGGTCATGGCCTCCGCCACCGCGCGCTCGTCCTCGGCCGACCAGGTGGCCAGCAGCGACTGGTGCGGGTAGCGTCCCCGGGCGACGAGCCGCCGCACCGCGATGTTCTCCGGGGCGACCAGGCCCTGGGGCAGGAAGCCGACCTGTCTGGCGATGGCCTTGGGCCGGTAGTCGTGCACGTCCCGGCCGTCGAGGCTGACCGTACCGGCCGAGGGCTTGAGCAGCCGGACGAAGGAACGCAGCAGCGTTGACTTCCCGCAGGCGTTGGCGCCGACGACGGCGGTGAACGCGCCGTCGGGGATGTCGAGGGTGACGTGCGTCGACACCACCCGCTCGCCGTAGGAGAGGGTGATGTCCTGGGCGGTCAGGCGCGCTGCCACGGTCGCCTCATTTCTTTGAAGAGCAGCCAGATGAGGTAGCACCCGCCGATCGCGGTCGTCGTCACACCGACCGGCAGCGCGACCGGCGCCAGCAGCAGCTGGGCGATGAGGTCGGCGGCCAGCAGCAGTACCGCGCCGGTCAGCGCCGCGGGCACCAGGGGCACCCCGGCCGCGCCGGCGAGGCGGCGGCCGATCTGCGGGGCGGCGAGCGCGATGAAGACGATCGGCCCGGCGACGGCGGTCACGGTGGCGGTGCAGCCGACGCCGGCCAGCACGATCAGCAGCCGGAGACGGCCCAGGCCGACGCCCGAGGTGGCGGCGAGCTCGTCGCCGAGCGCGGCCTGGTGCATCGCCTGCGACAGCGTGACGAGCAGCAGCGCGAGTACGCCGATGACCAGGAACGGCAGGCGTACCTCGTCCCAGTCGACACCGTTCAGCGAACCCGCGCTCCACCCGGTCGCGGCGAGCGCGATGTCCAGTTCGGCGCGGAGCACGATCCAGGAGTTGACCGCGGTCAGGATGGCGTTCATCGCGATCCCGATGACGACCAGCCGCAGGCCGCTGAGCCCGGAGTCCAGCGAGAGCAGGTAGATGGCCGCCGCGGTCAGCAGGCCGCCCGCCACCGAACTCACCGCGAGCTGCGCGGAGGTCCCGCCCAGCACCGTGAGCGCGAACAGCGCGCCGGTGTAGGAGCCCGCGTCGAGACCGATGACGTCGGGGCTGCCGAGCGGGTTGCGGGTGAGGTTCTGGAAGATCGCCCCGGCCAGCCCGAGGGCGGCGCCGAAGACGAGTGCGGCGGTCACCCGGGGCAGCCGCCACTCCCGGATCACCAGGGCCGAGTCCCCGTGACCGGCGAGTGCCGCGAACACCTCCTGGGGCATGGCCCAGGAGGGTCCGTGGCTGAGGCCGACGAGGGACAGGAGTAGCGCGACGCCGAGCAGTGTCAGCGACATCAGGACCGTCCGGCGTTCGATCCTGACCGAGCGGGAGCCCGCACGCAGCACGATGGCGTTCACGGTGTCGCCGCCCTGCGGCGTCGTGCGGCCCGGGTGGGCGCTGGGGCGGTTTCGTTGGTGTTCACAGGGTCGCCGCCCCGTAGCGTCGTACGGCCCAGATGAGCACCGGGCCGCCGAGGAAGGCGGTGACGACTGCCACCGGGACCTCGCCGGTCGGCAGCAGGAGGCGCGACCCGATGTCGGAGACCAGCAGCAGGACCGGGCCCAGCACCATTGTGTAGGTCATCAGCCAGGGAATCGAGCCGGCGGCCAGCCGCCGGGCCAGGTGCGGAATCATGAGCCCCACGAAGGTGATCGGCCCGGCCACGGCAGTGGCGGCGCCGGCGAGCAGGGTGACGAGGACGAGGACGCCGAGCTTGGTCCGTGCGGTGTGACCGCCGAGCGTGTGGGCGACCTGGTCGCCCAGGACCATCGCGTTCAGCGGTCTGGTCAGCGTCATGGCACAGACCAGGGCGATGCCGATGGCCAGCAGCGGGACGGTGTGCGACATCTGCTCGCGGCCGGACAGCGCTCCGACGGACCAGAAGCGGAACCGGTCGAAGACGTCGGGAAGCATGAGGCGCATGCCGAGCGAGAGGCCCGCGAGCACCGAGCTGAGGGCGACACCGGCCAGCACGAGCCGGAGCGGGGAGGTCCGGCCGACGGCGTAGACCAGGAGCACCGCGAGCACGGAGCCGGTGAACGCGAGCGTCAGCTGCGCGGACTGCGACCCCGCGAGGCCGAGCGCGCCGCCCAGGTTGATGGCGAAACCGGCACCCGCGGTCACCCCGAGGATGCCGGGCTCGGCCAGCGGGTTGCGGGTCAGCGTCTGGATCAGCGCGCCCGAGACGCCGAGAGCGGCGCCGACGAAGATACCGAGGATGGTGCGCGGCACCCGGATCTCGCGGACGATCAGGTGATCGTCGGTGCCGGCGAAGCCGGTGAGGGCACGCCAGATCTCGGCCGGTGCGATCGAGCGCGTCCCGATGCTCACCCCGGCCACCGCCGCCACGGCGAGCAGCGCGAGGGCCGCGAAGAGGATCGCGGCCCGCGTCGGCAGATCAGTCCTCAAGCCCGGCAACTCCGCGCTTCCAGTATCCGGTGAACAGCGCGTCGAGTCGTCCCGCGCTCCACGCGCGCAGCGGCTTGATGTCGCCCGCCTCCCCGGCCGCGAACAGGAAGGTCCGCTTCTCGGGCAGGGCCAGGGAGCGCACCGTCTCCGCGAGCGAGGAGCGGGCGCCCTCGCGGACCAGCCAGACGACCTCCACCCCCTCGCGCGCCGCGAGTGGGTAGGCGTGCTCGGCGGCGTCGTCGGTCTCGATCACGACCTGGGCCGAGACGTCCGCCGGGGACTCCTCCAGCCAGCGCGCGACCGCGGGCAGCGCGGTGGCGTCGGCCGCGAGGAGGTAGTGGTCGTAGTTGTGCGGGAACGCCTTGGCTCCCGGCGGGCCGGCGATCGTGATCTCGTCGCCCACCTCGGCGGCGGCCGCCCACGTCGACGCGACCCCGCCTTCGTGCAGCACGAAGTCCAGGTCGAGCTCGTACGCCTCGGCGTCGAATCTTCGGATCGTGTACTTCCGGGTCAGGGGTGTCGGTGTCGGCCAGTCGAGCTCCTGGTGGTCGTTGACCACCGGGTCGCGGCGGGTGCCGTCCGGGTCGGGGAAGACGATCTTGACGTGGTCGTCGGCCTGGTAGGTGTGAAACCCTTCGAGCCCGGGGCCGCCGACGGTCAGCCGGAGCAGGCGCGGGGTCACGTACTCGCGCGCGAGCACCGAGAGGGTGCGGACCCCGATCGGGTAGCCGATACGCACGATGCCGGTCCCGGACCGGTGGTGGGCGGCGACGCGACCCCTCGGGTCGCTACGGTCGGCGCTCATCGGTCGAGGAGCGGCGCGAGCGCCTGGTCGATGGAGTCCAGCGCCTTGAGCGCCGAGCCGTAGGTCGCCGCCTCGGTGTAGCGCAGCGGGAAGACCTTGCCGGCCTTGACCGCGGGCAGGTTCTTCCACAGCTTGGAGTCGAGGACGTACTGCACCGGCTTGCTCACCGAGCCGTCGTTCTCCAGCGTGTACGTGACGGCGTCGGCCTCGGCGAAGCTGGCCGGCAGCTCCTCGATCGAGGGGTACTCGCTGACGTCGGCCGCGCCGCCGCCCTTCTCCTTGACCTCGCCGTAGTAGGTCACGCCGATGTCGGAGGCGATGTTGGTGCCCCACGACCCGGCGAACTCGCGGTGGAACGTGCCCTCGGCGACGTCACCGTAGGCGCCCACGTGGCCGAACTTCACACCGTCCAGAGCACCCTTGTACTTCTCGGTGAGCTCGGCGGCTCTCTTCTCGTACGCCGTCTTGGCGGCCTCGAAGTCGCCGAGTCGGCCCACGGCGTCGGACTGGCGGCGCGACAGCTCACGCCACGCGGAGGGAACGGTCGGGCCGATGACGACGACCGGGGCGATGGACTCCAGCCGCTTCATGTCGAGGTCGGCGAGGGCCGGCTTCGGGACGCCGATGACGATCAGGTCGGGCTTGACCTTGGCGACGGCCTCGTAGTTGGTCTCGGCGGCCCTCTCTCCGGCGACCTGCTCAAGCCCGTTGTACGTCTCAAGGTCCTCCTCGGTCATCATCGCCAGCCCGCGTCTCCAGCTGGAGATGCCCACCAGCGGGGTATCGGCCTCGATGAGCGCCGGCACCGCGTACCCGGTGGCGACGACGCGCTTGGGAGCGGCGGGAATGGTGATCTGACCGTTGTCGGCGGCGAAGACGCGGGTCTCGGCCACGGCGGCGGACTCGGTGCCGGAATCGGTGGAACCGCAACCGGTCACCAGAGCGAACGTGAGGGCCAGAGCGCCGGCAAGGCGCCTGGGCTGTCGAGAGGACATGGGTGCGTTCCTTCAGGGTGCTTCAAGTCAAGAGAATGACCCGACTCCACGGCCAGGTATTACTTAGGTTAGCCTTACCAATGTTTTTTCAATGCCGAAGGGAGGACATCCGATGTCGACGGGAAGTCACTCTGCGACGAACAGCGGTCCCAGGACCGATCCGCTCCGGTGCGAGGAGTACGGCTATGGGCTGGGCACGCTCACCGGCATTCTCGTGCTCAAGTACCGTTCGGCGGCCATACTCGAATTCGGCCAGAGTCGGCAGGATTTCCTGCACCAGCTCTACTGGTCGCCCGACGGCGTGCTCTCGACCCGGTACGGCGCCGACGCGCGGTTCATAGGGGCGAGGGAGGCGTTCTGGGCGCATCGCGCGGTGAGCCACGAGGTGCACGCGGCGGACCGGCAGACCGTGTACCGCATCTGCCTGCGCCAGGTGCCCCCGATGCTCGGCGGGCTGCGCGCCGGCGCGGTGTCCGTCGACGACGAGGCGGCGCGGCTGATCCAGGCCATCGCCCGCCCTGGGTACGACGAGCGGGAGGCGCTCGCCGCCCGCGAGCGCATCATGGCCGGACTCGGCGCGTCGACCCGCGAGTTCGTCGGTCACCACGCCACCGGCACCGGCACCGGCACCGGCTTCGCGATGACCGTCGCCCGCACGCTGTCACACGACCCCGGCGACCCCGCTCGCCTGGAGGAGTGGGCCGAACGGTTGCACGTCAGCGTCAAGACGCTGCAACGGGACTTCGTACGCGAGTTCGGCATGCCCTACTCGCGGTGGCGCACCAAGCTGCGCCTGCGCGCCTCGCGGGTGCTGCTGGACACCCAGCCGGTCTCCGAGGTCGCCCGCCGCGTCGGATATGCGAGCCCTTCGGCCTTCATCGCGGCCTTCGCGAAGGAGTACGGATGCACGCCGGGCAGGTACACCCCGCGCGAGGCCGGCTCGGCCTGTGACGCCGAGCTGGACCTTTTGACGTTTTGACGTCTCCGCACGTCCCAGAGCTCTGACCTGCGCCTCCAACCGCGATGGCAGCGCGCGTACCGGTCTGTCCGGGGATTGCTTCGAAAGGCTCCCAGGAGCGCACTTGGTGACGCGGGCGCGGGTGCGTCAGGTCCAGGTCGCCGAATCCGGGTCGACGCCTCGATCGCGGGCGTTGGCGTCGATGATGTCACGGAGCCAGATGGTCAGGCCTGGCTCGATTGCGTCGTAGTAGGCCGTGAAGCCAGGATCGGCGGCGTACTTCCTTCCCAGGCAGACCTGCATCGAAAGGGTGCAGTCGAAGTACGCGTCAATGGAGGCCCTGTGTCGTTCCGCCAGAGCGTTGGCTTCGGCACTGCCTGGCCTGACGCCGGCGCGCTTGGCTGCTGCCAGGTCGTGCTCGAGCGTTGTGATGTTGTCGGCGATCTGCTGCCAGTCCTCGGAGGTCATGCCCGCGGCGCGCTCGGCGTACTGCGCCCATTGAGCTGTGTCGCCCCACCGGTCACGTGCGCCCGCGGCCAGTGACGGCTTCCAGCGCTGCCCGAAGATCGCGACTTGCTCCTCCGCGGAGAGCAGGATGCCGGCGCGTGCTGCTTCGATCATGCGATCGACCGCGTCGACCATTGCCTGCAAGCGGGAGATGCGATCCAGGAGCTGGCCGCGCTGGTGTGTCAGCGGCACGGTCGTATCGACCGCCGGGGCATCGAGAAGTTCACCGATGTCGTCGAGCGACAGACCGAGCTCGCGGTAGATGAGCACCCGGTGGATGCGTGCGACGTCGGCCGCGGAGTAGAGCTCCGCCGAGCAAGAAATCGACTGTGCCCCGAAGCTCCCGCGCTGGAGCAGGGTGATGGCACGTCCCTCGTGACGGATCACCCGCTCGCGCGTTCGCCCACCGGGCCGGAGTAACCGAGTTGCGAGGTCTCGGCCGGGACCACGACGTCGGCGACCTCGACTGGCCGCCCGTCGGCGAGGTAGGTCCACGGCGAGGGCCGACACCGCGACTACTCGTCGGTTCATGCCTCCAGCGTGGTCGGCCCGCTGGAGCGCAGTTGCCGGTAGTGCCCGCGCAGGTCGGCAGTCGGCGGCTGTCCGGTGTTCACGCATCGCTCCTTCGCTCACCGGAATGGATCTTCGAGATCCTTGCAGAGACCGCACCGGCCTGGTTGGTCGTTCGCAGGGGTCGGTCACCAGGTGAATCCGCCGACGTAGGTTTCCCCCCGCCAGACGACCTTGTGGGGGAAGACCCCGGTGGCCGTCGGAGTGAGACCGACGCGGAGCAGTTCGTAGTCCTTGCCCCCGCACGGTCGGTTGCCGGCTGTCGAATCGTTCTCGTTGTCCTTACCGACCAGGAGATGCCGGCCGGATCGGTCCAGCGCCATCGACACGATCTCGCCGCAACTCAAGGTGAGTACCGTGGTCACCTTCCGGTCCCCGTCGTAGAGGAGCAGCTCCGACGGCTGCTCGTAACTGCCCTGGCGCACCCGCAAGGTCCGGCCGTCCGGCAGAGGATGAGGGAGAGTATGGCTGCCGTTGTCGCGGGGCGCCCGGACGAGCGTCGCCGCGGACGGCGGATCCGACGCGGGCGTCCGCACGTCAAGGGCGCCCTCCCATGCCTTCACCAACTCCGGCTTCGGCGGATATGTGACCCCGGTGAAGTGGATGTCGTCGGGAAGGACCAGAGCGTGGGCGTCCCTCCAGTAGAACCTGTTCGCGGCCGCCCGCCATTCGACGTCGGGGTCGAGGACGCCGACGTAGGTGGTCTGCGCGTGATCGCGGCCCTCGGTCCGGCGACTGTAGGCGATCCGGCCCTCGGGCGACAGCACGATCCGGTCGACGCTCCCGTTCAGCCTGCCCGACAGCGCCTGACCCAGCTTCGCCTGGCCGTCGGCATCCACCGTCAGGCGATGGACGCGTGAGACGAAGCCGCGCGGCGACCAGTGGTCCTGGCCCTGCCGCAAGGTCACGCTCACCACGTACTCACCCGGCTCCCGGGTGGCGGCCACCGCGTTGATCGGGGTGATGCGCCTGCCGAGGTAGGGCATGTACTCATGGGCGACGCGGCCCGTATCCAGGTCCACCGTCTCCAGATAGCCCGCGGTCAGCAGCGCGTACCGGGGAGTGCCGTCATCCGCGACCGGTGGTGCCGCCAGTCGCTCGGGCAGGATCCGTACGGCCTGCACGACAAGCACGAGCACCCCGAGCGCCGCGACCATCCGCAGCATGGAGCCCCGGTCCGGGCGCACGCGCGTCCCGGCGGCGCCCGCGAGCAGGATCATCGGCAATGGCGAGAGCACCCAGGTCAGAACCATCGGCAGGACGCGGAACGGCTCCGGGTCCGGCAGGCAGCCGGGCGGCGGCTCCACGGGCGGCCTGAGCACCTCCGCGGCGACCGCCAGCACCTCGGGCAACGCGACGATCCCGAACCCGGCGACCGCCGCCATCAGGTGGACGCGAGCACTGTCACGCCTGGCCACGAACAGGGCGATCATCGCCAAGAGGAACGGCCCCGCCGAATACAGCACGTCCGCGGCCACCTCGGCCACTTCGGCGGCGGTACGACGGACGGGACCTACCGGGTGCGGGATCGGCGCCCCGACGCACGTGACTCGCCGCGGAGGCGTCAGCACATCCCAGATGATCTCCCACAACGCGTACGAGGCCGCCAGCCACCACCAGAACACCGGATGACGTCGCCGCGGCCCGAGAGCAGACACGGAGAGCACAGCGGCCCACCCCTTCCGCATGATCACCCAGAATGATCAGGGACCTTACCGGCCCAGACAAGCAGCACGTACGGCCTTAATTGGATACAGCAGATTCCGCGCATCAAAAGCGGACAACACTCGGGCACGCGTCGGCACGGCCGTAGGCCAGGATGCGCCGTAACACGTTCCGGAACTCCTTGATCACCACTGCGGGCGATCTGGAGCCGCAGATCCCGAAGCTGCGCACCGCGAACCCCTGACCACTTCGATGCGAACCCCGGTGGGACGCGCCGTTTCCGATCAACGGATGCCATCCGGTGTTGTCAGGTGCCGTGATAATGACGTCCGTTGGTCCCGGCTGCGCTCTCGTGTCAGCGGGTCCGCTGACTTTTCGCTGACTCCGCTCAGCCGTCCGACCTGGGGCGACCACGGCTACGGGAAGTTGTGTTTCCCGCGACCGGCGCGAATTTGTCGGCCTTGTACGTCATGATCGGCGCTCGTCTTCAGTACGTCTCTCTCAAGGAGTGCCATGACTGTCACCGAAGGAGCCGGATGGTCCGGCCTGGGCTGGAACGCCTGGACGGATCTCGCCGCGATCCGTGCTCGGCTCGACGCGGGCGCCGACCCAAATTCGGGAACGGACTTCCATGGACGTCCCCTCCATCACGCGGCCCAGGAAGGCTCACCGGAAGTGGTCGCGGAACTAGCCCGGCGCGTCGACGACGTCGACGCGGAGGACGAGGGCCGCACCGCCCTCTGGCTCGCCGTCTTCAACAACCGCCCCGACAACGCCCGTGCCCTGGTCGCCGCCGGAGCGGACCCGTGGCGACCGATGATGAACGGCTGGTCCCCCGGACGGCTCAGCCTGGCCACTCCCACCCCTGATCTGTTCCCTCTTCCCGCTGGGGAGGCCGACCTATCCGCCACCGAGGCCGCCGCCGTGGCAGAAGCCAGACGTCTGATCGCCGCGTTGGGGCGCTTCGACGACGACGGCCACAGCCTCGCCTGCGTGGCCGGCATCACCGCCGCCGAGGCGGCACGGCGCCTGGAGGCCGTACCGGCCGATGACGCCGACGTCGAAGAGGTCATGGAGGATCCCTGGGCGGATTTCGACGCCACTTTGTCCATCATCGGTGTCACCGACGTGCCCGGCGGATGCGTCATCTTTCAGCCGTCTGGATACACCGCGTCCAACCCCGGCGTCATAAAACGCCTGTCGGTGGGCACCGTCTGCTACGGGCTGTTCGCCAATCCCAAGAGCGGCAACCAGGGGGCCGTCGCCCGCGACGGCGCCATCGAGGAATGGGATACCCACCCCGGCGGCGGCAGCGTCTACTCCGAGGAATCCGCACAGGAGATCCTCGCCACCTACCTCTACCACCACCAAGCCGAGGCCTACTGCTTCGCCGGAGCGGGCCTCCGGCCGGTTGACGCCCGATCGACCGACGGCCAGGCCGACATGTGGCTCAGGCTGCCTGAACAAGACTGGTGGAGTTAACCGGAGATACGGCGAGAAAGCTCGACTCTGCTATCTGGAGTCGGGCCTTCATCCTGCGGCTCGACCTCCGCCACAATGATCATGTGATCGACTATTACCGCGGTTTCTTCGAGCGGCATCAGTGGTTGGAGAACGGGCTCTGCTGGATCGTCGTACGACCCCTCAACCAAGCGACCACGGTGGACGATCTCCTCCGGCAGCTGAACGGAGGCCGTGATCCTGAGCATCGCACCATGGCGTATCCCACGGAGGAGGCCATTGACGAGGATCTGCCCGTGTTCTTCGTCTTCGACAACCCTGACGCCTGACCCGGTCGCCAGCCGATCTCCTCGTCACAACGGCCGCCCCACCCGCTCCGAAACGCCTGCTGACTTTTCGCTGACTCCGGCCCCGGAGCCCGCAACAGCCACCGCGCCACGCGATCCCGGCCATCGACAACCTTCGCCCCACCTGAACAGCAAAAAGGCCCGGTTCCATGATCTGGAATCGGGCCTTTCGTCTTGTGGGGTGTTCACGAGTGGGTCTGACCTGTGATGGAACAGGCGCTTGAAGATCGCTTCCCGGAATGAGATAGATCGTTTCCCGGGACGTGTTTGGTTCGAGGACGGCCGGAGTGATGTCTGGTCGAGAATGTCGCGGTAGCCATGGCTCGCCGTTCACCAGGACCTCACCTCGGGATGGCCGGGGAACGGCCCGTCCAGGTTGACCACGGCCCTGATCCGCCGGCTCACGGGCAGGAGATGCGCCGCGCTCTGGCCGCCGACCGAGTGCCCCACCATCGCGATCCTGGTCTCGTCGATCAGCCGGTTCCAGCGCCCGTCGCGTGGGGCAACGTCATACCGGGCGACAGGACCACCAGCGGCCATCCCCTCTTCCGGCTCAACGGGGGCGCGTCGGCGCGGCCGTGGTCCTCGTCCTGGCGAGCGTGTCCGGCGGCACGTCCTTCAGCTGCGGCAAGCCCTGCGCCGAACAGGTCGAACGGTTGCGCGTTCAGGACGCTGTGCGGCTGATTTGATGCAGGCACCGCTTCATGATGACGACGATGGTTTTTTGATCGTCGGTGAGATGTCCCATGTAGGCGTGGCCCGCGACCGCGTCCGCGGATTCGGTGAGGTCGTCTCCCAGCGCGTCCAGCAGCACCTTCACGGCCGCACGGCGCGGTGTCCAGTCCGGGCCGGGTTCTCGTGAGACGTCGTCGCGCAGTAAGGTGACCCGGCGGCGGACCTCCCGCCGCCGGGTGGTGTCGTCGTCCCCACGTAGGAACTCCAGCGCCTCATCCACTGTGGGGTGCAACAGCTGCGAGCCCTGTACCACCGCCTCCGTCATCAGGTAGCGGATGGGAGCCACCTTGTCGGGCGACAGATCATCGAGAATTGCCTGTACTTCGGGCCGGTTCAGCACACGGTGGTCGCGTAACCGATCGGGGACGATGTCGTCGGGGAGCGGATTCTCGACGAGCAGGCGCGTGAGGCCGCTGTCCAGTAACCACTCTTCCGTGAGACGGGCACCGGTGATGTGCTCCGCCGCCAGGAGCGAGGCGGCTTGGAGCCCGACGACATCATCGGTGCCGACCGAGTCGATGACCGCGTCTGCGTCACCCGGAAGGCGGCCAGGGCCGGCGGGGGAGGACGTCAGCCGGACGGCGAGCAACCGCCCGGCGGCGGCGTAACCGAGCCGGTCGTACTGGCCTCCGTTGAGCAGAACGTTCACCGCTCGCCCGCGGGCCGACAACGCCTTCAGCACTTCGGGTCTTGCGCCCTCGCACCCGTTCGGTTCGACGACCAGAGTCCAGGCGCCGATCGTCCCGGCGACCAGACTAGGCAGAATGCCGGGGATGTCCGCGTTGTACTGCTCGATCTGGGCGTCCTCGAAGCTCAAGGACTCGGCCGCGGCGAGGTCGGCGCCGAAGGCTCGCGCCACGTCTTCCAGCCCCGACGCCTCGCACCAGGTCAGGCAGGTCGGATCGGAGAACCACGCGGAGACGAGACTCTCGTAATGAGTAAAGGCGTCTTCCCTCATGCCGTGGTCTCCATCGTGAGGAGCCGGCGGGCGTCCTGGAACGCCCGCCGGCTCAGCGCTTACCGAGCGGGTGGCTGCCCGTCATAGATCTTCACATAGAAAGTGTCTCCAGGGAGCACCCTGTACCGCATCCAGAATATGCTCTGGGTTGAACCGGCCGCGCAGTTCGCGCATTCCGGGATCAACTTGACCGAGAAGTCGAAGTTGTCATTGGCCGCCCCTTCCAGCGTGCTGGCGAAGGGATACTCGTCGCAGTGCTCCTTGTTGGCCTCGTACCACCCGGGGCCGAAACGGTCCGTACATGTCCTGTTGACGACCTGTCTGTTCTCGTATTCGACTTCGCCCGCACGTTTTCCAGGCCAGGCCCGGGTGAGAGGCATCGGACGCAGGGGATTTTGTGCGATCCTGTCGGGGCTGCCGGGTATCCGCTTCCCGGATGTCATCGCCTCCTTGATGTGTACCGCGTGCAGCTTGGCGTTGTTCTTAATCATGCGTCCTTTGTAGAGGAGCTGGTCGGCTGTGCTCAGTCCCAGCACTGGAGTGATCTCCGGGAAGACGCACCCACCGTAATACATGAGGACGAGTTCCGAGGTGTCGCATCGGAATGATTTCTTGAGGACACCGACCTCATCGCGTTTGTTGTAGATGTATCCGTCCTCTTCGCCTGGAAGGGTTCCGTCATAGTAGAGGCGGGGAATCAGTGTGCAGGTCGACACTCGATTCGCGCCGACGGATGCCAACTTGTCGGAGGTGAACCGGAAGTGGTGCGAGTAATTATTCCAGTTCTGCAGGGTGCGGGTCACGGCGCTGTTGTCATGACCGGCCAGCGGTTTGCACGAGCCGCCAGGATCGCTTTTTATCTGGAAGTCGACGGTGAGCTCCCCGTGCGCATGCATGGCGGCGGAGTCGGGCAGTCTACTGAAGGGCTTCACTTGATCGATGATCACCCAGACTTCTATATTTCTGGCACCGACCTCTGCGTTCGCCCGCTTCTGGGCCTTGACCGCGTCCGAGTCACCTTTCTTGTCGGCCACTTTGTTTCCGACGGCAGTGCGAATGGCGTAGCTGAAGCGATATCCGACGACCCCGGTGTTCTGCTCCACCTCCACGAATCCGAGGATCCTGCTTTCCCTTTCGCGCATCTGATGGAGATACCAGGACCCGCACCAGTTGAACGAGTTCTTGGTGTATCCCCCCGCCCGGGTAGCTCGGTTCATGTTCTCCCAGCACTGGGCGAAGGTGATGGGATCGTATGGGAAGTCGCTGGGGGCGAGCATGGCCCGCGCGCTTTCCGACGCGATCGGCGCGGAGGTCTTCGCAGGCTCCGGAGCTGCTGCGGTGGTGACAGCCAACTGCGACCAGGCCGTCCATCCACCTGCCTCGGTCTGCTGATCCGTGACGATCCGGGCTCGCCATCGCGCCTTCTCGCCGTCCCGCAACTTGCCCTCGGGGACCTGCAGGGAAACCCGGGTCTCGCCGGACTTCGCGGTGACCTCACCCGACCAGATCAGCCGCCTGTCCGTGCTCACCTTGCCCGCCTTGACCCACTTGGTGGGCTTACCGGCGATCTCCACCTCCACCTTCGCTTCGCCGTCGCGCCCGGCGGACAGCCAGGTGGTCAGTCGCGGGGTGAGGGTGGAGGCGAGGGTGGCCCCGTCCGCGGTGCGACCGCCATCCACTGTCAATTTGTCGATCCCGAGGTCGACGTCCGTGGTGGCATTGAGGCGCTGTTGCCGCGTTGCCGTGCTCGTCTCGGCGACGCCGATGGGGGCGTTCATGTCGGCCTGGATCTCGGCTGCGGTCTGGACGCGGTTGTAGATGCGTACCTCGTCGATCAGGCCGCTGTAGAACTCGTCCAACCAGAGGTTGTTGCCGCCGAGGCGCAGGACACCGCCGCCGTCGACGAGGTTGCCGGTCATCGGGGTCTGGTCGATCTGGGTGCCGTTCAGGTACAGGGTGATGATCGTGCCGTTGTAGGTGACGGCCAGGTGACTCCACTGGTTGAGCGGCAGCGGATCGTCGCCGACCACCGTCTTGAAGGTTGTGACGTTTTGCAGCCAGCCCAGGGGAACACCATCGTAGGACGCGTACAGCCCGTAGGCGGGGCCAAAGGCGTTCTCTTTCATCAGCACGGTGCGCCAGGCGTCCACGGTCGCCGGCCGGACCCATGCAGAGAGCGTCAGTGTGTTCGTCAGGCGCAGTGACTGGGCGTGCGGGACGGTGACCCAACTGGAGGTACCGTTGAAGGACAGGGCCTTGCCGTGCTTGCCGTTGCCCCAGGTGGTGTCGGTGGCCGCTCCGGTGTTGTTCTGCCCGGAGGAGTCGCCGACGGTGGTGCCCGAGCCCTCGTTCATGCCGTACGCGGCCACCAGGCCCGGGGTCACGGGCGGGGTGGTGACGGTGGCCGAGACCTCGTTCGAGGACGGGCTGAGGTTGCCGGCTGCGTCGGCGGCACGCACCCGGTAGTGGTACGTCCCCGCCGCGAGGCCTCCGTCGGTGAACGTGGTGGCCGTGGCCGGTAAGGAGGCGACCTGGTTCGCGGCGGACGGGGTGAATCCCGGCGTCGTGGAGCGGTGAATCGTGTAGCCGGTCACGCCCACGTTGTCCGTCGAGGCCGTCCAGGTGAGCTGAGCGCTGCCGGGACCGCCGGTCGCGGTGAGCGAGCCGGGCGCGGTCGGCGCCTGGGTGTCCGGCGGTGCCACCCCGCCGATCGGGGTGCTCATGTCGGTCTGGATCTCGGCGGCGCTCTGGGCGCGGTTGTAGATGCGCACCTCGTCGACCAGGCCGCCGAAGTACTCACGCCAGACGACGTTGCCGCCGATTCGCAGCGGGCTGCCGTCGTCGTGGAGACTGCCGCTCAGCGGGGTCTGGTCGACCTGCTGGCCGTTGACGAACAACCGCAGCGCGGCGCCGTCGTAGGTGAGCGCCAGGTGACTCCAACTGTTCACCGGCAGCGGTGACAGTCCGTCGGCCGTCGACGGGGTGTCAGGATCGGTCTGCACCCAGCCGGACGGAACTCCGCCGCCGTTGGCGGCGTACAGGGCGTAGGAAGCCCCATCGGCGTTCAGTTCCTTGGTCACCACGCTGCGCCAGGCGGTGCCGGTCACCGTGGCCGGGTTGACCCAGCCCGAGAGCGTCATCCCGGTCGTCAGGCGTAACGACGCGGCGTGCGCGACTGTGACCATGCTGGAGGATCCGTTGAACGACAGCGCCTTGCCGTACTTGCCGTTGGCCCAGGCGATGCTACTGCCCGTGCCGGGGTTGTTCTGCCCGGAGGAGTCGGCCACGCTCGTGCCCGAGCCCTCGTTCATGCCGTAGGCGGCCACCAGGCCCGGAATCGGCGGCGGCGTGTCCGCGCCCGTGGTGAATGACCAGGTGTAGGGTGCCATGACATTGCCCGAGGCGTCCTTGGCGCCGCTCACTTCGACCCGGTACGCCTTCGAGGTGGCGAGTGGCGAGGCCGGTGTGAACGTCCATCGTGAGGGGCCGCCCGCCACCGTGCCCTGCACGGGTGTATCCGAAGCGTCTTTGACCGTGATCTGAACCTCGGACACCGCTTCGTTGAACGTTACCTTGATCTCGGTGTTCGCGGGAACGTTCATCGCCTGGTCGGCTGGGTCGGTGCCGGCGACAGAGGGCGCTGTCGTGTCCGCCCCACCGGTGGTGAACGTCCACGAGTAGGCGGCCATGGTGCTGCCGGTGACGTCGGTCGCACCGGTCACCTCCACGTTGTACGCCGTGTTCTCGGCCAACCTCTGCGCCGGCGTGAATGTCGCCAACGTCGCCTGCGGATCCGCGGACATCGTCCCCGCCACCGCTGTCCCGGATGAATCCTTGACGGAGATCTGCGTGTCGGTCACCGGCTCGTCGAACTGGACCACGATGAGCGTCCCCGGGTTGACATCCGTGGCATTCGTGCCCGGTATCTGCTGTGTCACCGTAGGCGGCTGGCCGGGACTTGGATCCATGTCCTCCCAGGTTTCCTCATCCAGCGGCAGCGAGTCCTCCGGAAGGAGGTTGAGGGGATTCTCGGCTTCCGCTCGGACCGCGGAGCTCTCTTCCGTCGTCGTGGCCGGCACGTCGGGCGCCACGGCCGAGACCTGGGTCACCAGGGCGTTCGCTTCCGCGTCGGTCAGGGTGTCCAAGTCGATGGGCGAGTCGGACAAAAGGGTGTGGCTCTCCATGTGGGTGGGCGCCGGGGTGTAGTCGATGATGAGTGCGGGTGGGTGACGGTAGCCGGGGTAAGGATTGCCGCCGCCGAACTGGCTGGAGTAGTACTGGCGCCAGTTGATCGCGGTGGTCTCGCTGGCCGCCTTCAGCACGATCCCGTGGTTGGCCTCGCCCTGTTGAATCCAGGCGCGGGTCATGGCGGTGACTTCGTAGAAGAGTTCCTCGTCCTTGGCGCACCAACTGGCGGGGTCGGCGTCGTAGTTGTAGCCGGCCCGGTTCACCGTCTCGGCGGCCGTGCTGGAGGGCTGGTTGTACCAGTCCAGGCTGTCGATCGTGCCGTTTAGGGTCCAGGCGGAGGTGACGCGCGCGGCCCGGATGCCCGCGCCCACGGTCTCCCCGCACAGCTGTCCGTTGGGTCCGCCGGACTTGTAGTTCCATATCCGCAGGTCGGCGTCGTTGACGGTGGCGCCCTGCAGCACCGGGTCGCTGGTGTTGAACTTGAGGTACACGCGGGCGATGTCGGCGCTGGTGGAGGTGGTGCCCGCGCGGAGGTACCCAGCTGCGGAGTTGTTGTTGTAGGGGTCGTTCTTGCTGATCCAGGCGTCGTCGGGGGCGCCGCCGCCGAACCAGGTGGAGGATGCGGCGACGGTCACCGGGTAGGTCACCGCCGGATCGGCCAGGAACTTCTCGTCCGGGGTGAACACCAGCTCCGAAGTCTTCCCGGTGGTCTCGACCTGCGCTTTGACGGATGAGGTTCTGCCTTGATCGGGGGCGGCCTCGATCTTGGCGTCCGTCGCGGTCAGCACGATCGGCGCGGCCTTGGCCTCGCCCTTGGTGCCTTTGAGTTGCGGCAGCCCTTGCGATGTCCTTCCAAAGGTGGTGCCCTCAGGCAGGGTGAGCGGCAGCCGTACGGTGACCGGGCCGACCGGCCGCTGCCGGAAGACCACCTGGGAGATGAAACCGTCCGCCTGCGCCAGCACCACCAAATCCGCGCCCGGCGCGACGGCGTCGGGATAGGTGACCGCGTTGCCGAAGACCTTGGGTTCCGGGAGCGCGCGGGTCACGCCCAAGCCGACCTCGCCGTGCTTCCCGGGGGCGGACACCAGTTGCTTGGCGCCGCGCCCGCCGAAAGTGAGCGGGGTCTTGACCCGGGTGGCCTGCAGCTTGCCGTCGCGAGTGACGATGCGGGTGTCGATGGGTTCCCAGGCGCCGCTGGCCGGGTTCTTGAGCTGAACGGGCCGGGTGTGTAGCTCGGCTCGCATGTTCTTGCCGTCAGGGTTGGCCCAGACCTTCATGGTCTCGGTGGAGCGGGCGGGGACCTCGACGGGTTTGCCAGTCTTGGTCGCCTGTTCCCATGCCGTTTTCAGTGTTGGTTCCGTGGTGCCGACTGTTGCCTCGGATGCCGTGGCAGGGGATGGCGTAGGGCCCTGGGCGATCGCGGGCGCGCTCATGAGCGAGAGCGGCAGTGTCAGAGCCGCGATCAGGGCACCGCGGCGGCGCGTTCGGGTGGACAAACCGGGCGCTAATCGGTGTGTGTTCATTCACAACCTTTCGAACAAATGTAGCAAAACAGCCCTGATCATCACACGAGGAGAACTAAAAGTAAAGATCTTTTTCAGTATCGGGAACGAGATGCTCCGTGATCGCAGATCGCGTGGACCCGCGCCTGCCGAATCGCATTCGGCCAGTTCATGGCCTTGCGGAGCTGTGTCGGTGAGTATCTGAGATCGATGATCTTCGCCAGTCGCAGACGATTCCGGCCTGTCACCGAGCGGGACCCCTGCGGGTGAGACGGCGGTCATGCCGGCAATGGCAGCCCAGCGGATGATGGCCCCTGTCCGCGGCCACGCTGGTGATGGCCGGCCTGCTGAGCATCGCGATTCCCGGCGGCGCCGTGCACGCGGCTCCCGAATCGAAGTCTCTCGACTCCGTCGTCACAGCGATCAAGAAGCAGTTCGCGAAGAAGAGCAGCGTGCGCTTCTCCGTCAAGCGACGTGGCGGGCCCCGCCCACGGAGGACATCCAGGCGTCCGGCGCGTACCGCTTCAGGGCTTCAGGCGTGTACGCCGCCGACACCACGGAGATCTCCCAGGAACCGCAGGGGACAGGCCGGTCCCGGGAAATCAGCATCGGCCGGGAGTTCTGCTCACAGGCCTACGTGCGTTCCAATGACGGCAAGTACATCTGGAAGTCGCCGTCGACGGTGGGGAGATGGAGCTACGGGCGGAACCTGGCCGGGGTCGTCTGGGGAGAGGACCTGATCAACGGAATCAACCCGGGCTTCCTCAAGCTGCGCCTCTCATGGTACGACCAGCGCCGACGGCGGAACGTTCGAGGGAGTGAAAACAATCCTCCACAGCGGCACGGTGACGGTTCCCGAGCTGGGTGAGAGGCAGGCCGGGATGTACATCCTGATGCCCCCGATGATCGCAGGCGGGTTGCTCATGCTCAGAGCCTGGACATCGTTCGAACGCGACGCGCGCAAGGCCATGACGGAGGCCGCCCGAGGCTGAGCCTCCTGGCACCCGATGTTGATCCGCACCTTCTGGTCCGTGCAGAGGAAGCCGGTCAGCCGCCTGCCATGCGGGTATGGGCAGGTCAGCCTGCACACTCACCGGCGCCATCTGCCCTTGAGGCGCCCACCAAGGAGGGATATCCACATCAATATGACCGAATGTCCAATATTAGACGCCCCTGGCTAGTTCCTGATCTACTACCCGCCATGACACCACTCCTGCGTCTAGGGATCGCGACATTGACCGCTTCCGTGCTGCTGAGCGGCCCTGCCAGTGCGGCGGATGCCGCCATCGGCGAGACGAGCACCTCCAGCGTCAACTCCCGGACAGGGACCACCGCCCCCTCCGACTTCGACCTGGACAAGACGCTGCAGGAACTTGAGAAGTCCTACCAGGGGCGTATCGGAGCAGTGGGCATCGACCTGGAAACTGGTAAAACGGTCGGCTACCGAGCCGATGAGCGCTTCCCCTTCAACTCCATGTTCAAGGTGTTCGCCTGCGCGGCCGTACTGGACAAAGCACGTACCAGCGCCCCCGGGCTGATGGACAAGGTGGTTCGCTGGAAGCCTGCCGAGATGGCTGGGGTGACCACGAACTCCCCGGAGACCACCGAATACACCGACACCGGCATGACACCTGCACAGTTGTGCCGCGCCGGGATCACCAAATCCGACGGCTTCGCAGGCAACGCGTTGCTGAAGCAGATCGGCGGGCCGCGCGGGCTGACCGAGTTCTTCCGCGCCACCGGTGATCGGACGAGTCGGCTGGACCGGTCGGAGCCCACCCTGACCGAGTGGGAGCCGGGTGAAGAGCGCGACACCACCACCCCCGCGGCGGCCGCACAGACCTTCACCAAGCTCACCACCGGTAAGACCCTCCACATTGGCGACCGGGCGCGGCTGGTCGGCTGGCTGAAGGCCAGCCTCACCGGCGCCAACCGGATCCGGGCTGGACTCCCCAAGGACTGGACGGTCGGCGACAAGACCGGCACCGGCGGCGCGAGCAATTACGGCACCGCCAACGACCTGGCGATCGTCTGGTCGCCCGGGTCTCAGGCGCCGATGATCCTTTCGGTGTTCACCAACCGTAACGCCGACGACACTGCGCATGACGACAAGGTGATCGCATCCGCCGCGACCGCGCTGGCCAAAGCCCTTGGCCGGCTCTGACGGACCTCTCCGTTCGCAATCGCGATCATGAACCAGATCGTGCGCTCTCCAGCCACCGAAAGCCGGCAAGGGCTGTACGCAAACAAGCAGACGCATGCCCGCTCCGGCACCGGGCGCTGCCCCTGAAGGTATCCCTGGGCGGCGGCCTCGCTGCGCGAGCGGTAGCTGTCAAACCGATTGAGACATCAGGCTACTTGTGGCGTCTGTACTGAGGTCTCCGTCTGAAGAGTCATGGATGGCTTGTTGATCCACACGCGGGTGGGCAGTGGCGGAGGGCAGGGTCGACGGCCGCGGAACCGCTCGGGGTGGGCCAGGAAGGCCGCGTTCAAAGTGGCGGCCCGCTGGGCGTGGACCTCGACCACGGAGCCGTCGTGCACCGATGCCGGGGTGTGCATTCCGATAACGGAATGACGGTGCTCGTGATTGTAATACCGGAAGAACTGGTCGCAAAAGACGCCCGCGTCTTCGATGGACCCGAACGTTCCAGGAAACGCGGGGCAGTACTTGAGTGTTTTGAACTGCGCTTCTGAGTACGGGTTGTCGTTGGACACGCGCGGTCGTGAGTGGGACTGATCGATCCCCAGCAGTGCGAGCAGGCCGGAGACGGTGTTCGAGGTCATCGAGGTGCCGCGGTCGGCGTGAATCGCACCCGGGGCGATCCCGCCGTTGGCCTCGATGGCGTGCTCGATGAACTCCTTGGCGAGGATTCCTGTTTCCGTCGGCCAGATCTCCCACCACACGGTTTTACGGGAGAAAATGTCAATGATGACGTACAGGAGATAATAGACGCCGCGTGAAGGTCCTTTCAGCTTCGTGATGTCCCAGGACCACACCTGGTTCGGTCCGTCGGCTTCCAATTCGGGTTTCTTCTTGGCCGGGTGGACGGCCTGAGCGCGGCGCTCGCCCGATGAGCCGCGCTCGCGAAGGAGCCGGTACATGGTGGCCTGTGAGCACAGGTAGGTGCCCTCGTCCAGCAGGATCGCCCACACCTGGCCCGGGGAGCGGTCGACGAACCGGGGCGCGTCCAGCACCGCCAGCACCCGTGCGCGTTCTTCCGCCGACAACTCGGCCGGGTGATGAAACGGGGAGCGCTCACGAACCACCCGCGGCCGGGGATTGCGTGTCCGATACACACCGGCGCGGGATCTCCCGAGGATCCGGCACGCGTGCTGTGTGCCGACGGCGGCTTCCAGGCCGGGGAAAAACTTATCGAGGGCCTGGTTCAGCTCTCGTCGGAGTCCGCGCTGCTTGAGATGTTCTCCAGCAGCGCGAATGCTTTTCCCGCGATGTCCAGCGCGGTCCTGGTCTTTCCGAGTTCACCGGTGAGCTTGTCGTTTCGCGCCGCGAGTTTGGCCGCATCCGCCTTGAGCTTCTTGTTCTCGGCCCGCAGCCGGGCCAGCTCCTCCGATTCGGTGTCCTTCTTCGGTTTGCCGGTCGAGGCGGACAGCGTTCCGTTGTTCTGCTGCTTGCGCCAGTGCTCGATATGCGAGTGGTACAGCTTCTCGGTGCGTAGCAGAGCGCCGCGTTCGGGGCTGCCGTCGGGCAGCGCGTCGTAGGCCGCGAGGATCCGCGCCTTGTAGGCCGCGGTGAACGTCCGGCGCACCGGTCGGCTCGGCCGCTTGTCTGTCACCTGACCATCTTGCCCCGTCATGGCGGCCTGGTCAGCGAAGGTCATCGTCACTGTCTCGATCGTCCCGTCTCGCCCTGCTTCACATCAAAAGGACTTATATGTCCGTGTCTCACAGGAGTCCGACAGAGAGGGAGTGGGATGTTCACCCTCATACCGCTGGGTTGATCGTTTGATGTGTGCAGACCCACCGTACGTGGCGGCGTTGGTTACCGAGGTCGCGGAAGCCGAACGCCACGCAGGTAGTGCCCTTGATCAGTCGTTTCGTTCTCTCAGTGCGGGCGTTGGCAATGCCTGTGGTGATGAACGCCACTGCCGGCGACCACGTTAAACCCTGCCCACACAAAAAGGGCTCCGCCTTGCGGCGACTAACCAAATAGACACATAAACCGCCGCGGCAAACTGCCCGAAAGGACTTATCATCGCTCGCATCAAAATTCTTGCGGCATTACTGTTAATCGCCATCGGAGCTACCGAATTAAGCTCTGTCGCAAAAGCGGACACATGGCCGTTCAATGGCTTGCAACCGGACGGCGGGAATCACATTTATTGCTATGCGGGAACAGTTCCCAGCAATCTCAAAGACAACATGGATTCGGCGATATCCTATCCAAATGGATACACCGACGCTGCGACTCGGCTTCACACGACATGCAATCTCAGCGGGAGTGGCCAGACCGACATGGTCTGGATGAATTACGGGCTGGATGGGGTCGTATATGGAGGCACCAGGTGTGATGTCTGGTGGAACGACCCCTATGCCGATCGTTGCGACAGATTCCGCGCAGTGGTCGACAAGGATAGAATCGATGGGGCCGCGTATTTGCGCGCGGAAAATCAGTACACTAAAACTTCCTGCCACGAACTGGGACATACCGTCGGCCTGGCGCACTACAACCCGGTATTGAACCCCGTGGAGGGCCATGGCTGCGTGCGAGACGGCCTCTGGGCAGATGGAGAACTGTGGACATGAACCTATAACTACCACCACATAGGCCACATAAATGCATGGTTCTAACAACTGACGATGCCCATGGAGTATTACTTGAATTCGACGAGATTCCATCTCGTGACAGCGTTCACTCTCTCCATCGCCATGATCTCCGGATGCGGCGCTCAGCGATCTTCGCAAACTTCAGCCGAGATCAATAGGCAGACAACCGGAACAGTGTCCGTTATAGACACATCGGTGCTTCGAGCGACACTTTTTGACTATGACCACAAGAGCTCACCCGAGGAATTAGTTAAATCCAGGGATCATGAGGCCATCGTCATCGGAAGTGTCGAGGGGTTCGAACAGGGACGAGACATATACGCCATCGAAGGTGACCCTTATCCGGAGAAGCGCGTGGTCATGCACGTTCGCGTCGAGTCAAGCATAAAAGATAAGGGAATCGTTAGCGACGGCCGCGTCTACGTCGATCTGGACCAAGGTGGCCTATATCACAACGGAAAACCCCGAAGGTCCCTTGACGATTTTCGAAACGCCATACCCGCCGGCACAAAAGTGATGCTCTTCCTCTTCTCGGACAGGCGAACAGCCTTTCGGATCGAGAGGGCTGAGAACGGCCTGCCGAGCGGCGCCGTTCTGGCGGCTCCCGATCCCCAAGGAATGATCTTCGACAACGGTCCGAAGCTCGTGGGCGGACAGAAAGACCTGGAAGGTGCATGGCAGGCAATGAGGAGTGTCGACGAAGTCGCTCTCCGCGTAAAGAAAGCACTGGGCATCGAATGATGCGATAACACGTGTCAAGGGCATCGAGGGCCTGCGTACTCGCTCCAAGCGGCCCAAGACCAGCCCGAACGCCACGCGCGCCGAGGTCGTACGAAAGATCATCTACCTACGGCAGAACTACCACTTCGGCCCGGAGAAGATCTCGATGTACCTCAAGCGGTACCACGACGTCACCATCAGCCGCTCAGGCGTCTGGCGGATCCTCAAACGCCTGAACATGGGCCGGTTGCCGGTCTCCCAGCGCTACAAACGCCACGACAAGCAGTGGAAGCGCTACGAGAAGCAACTGCCCGGCCACCGGGTACAAATCGACGTGAAGTTCATCGAGCCCATCGCAGGCGTCACCGGCCGCAAGGGCGGCCGCAACAAGTACTACCGGTTCACCGCGATCGACGACTGCACCCGGCTGCGCGTGCTGCGCATCTACCCCCAACTCAACCAGAAGACCGCCATCCAGTTCCTCGACTACGTGCTGCAGCGCCTGCCGTTTCAGGTGCAGGTTGTCCAGACCGACAACGGGGCGGAGTTCCAATCGGCCTTCCACTGGCACGTGCTGGACAAGCGACTGCCCTCTCCTCACCGCTGGTGAGCGGGACGTGGGGTGTGGTGAACAGGCTGGCGACCGCCTCGACCAGCCGGACTCGGGTGTCGGCCCCACACTGATCCTGCGGCCTCGCCACATGCAGCTTCAGAAAATATTGGGATTCTTATATACGTCTGCTTGCCGATATTTCATGGCACGCGCCGCCCATCAGGGGGTGGTCACCTGGCTCGGCGGGCGGCGCATCCAAGGGGCGAGGACTTATTCGGGGGCAAAGGAGAACGCGTCTGCTTTGTCCACTGGTTGGCAGGCAGCCACGGGGCCGTCGGCGAGGCGGAAGCTGGCCGAGCCGCCGTCATCCGGGTTGTTGAACGAGGCGGCCACCACCAGAGTCTGGCCGGGCTTGATCCGGTCGGGGTAAAGGGTGAAGGAGATCGCACCGTCCGGGCCGGAGTTCCATCTGCTCACACGCAGGGACTCCTCACCCGGCCGGTACCGGGCACGCGGCTCCTTGCACAACTTGCCCTTCGGCAGGTAGTCCACCACTACCGCCGAGATGCCAAGGGCGCGCAGATCCGCCTCCAGCTCTTTAGAGTCCTTGAACTCGTTGATCTGGACGCTGATCGTGCCGTCAGCGCTCTTGCTCACCGCGTAGGCGGATGCTGTAGATCCGATCAGTGTCGGCGCGACCAGGCTCGCCACGATGGCCGTCGCCGCCACGGCGCCGCTCAGCGCGAGTCGTCGTCCGCTCAGTCCTGGCAGTCCCGGCGTTCGAGCAAGCCCTCGCGCTGCTCGACCGGCGAGAGGGAACCGCACCCATCGCGGCTTTCTGGTGGCTTCTTCAAGGAGACGGAGTCGCTGGCGGGCCAGGGACTCCGGCGGTTGGTGTTCCAGCTCCTTGATGAGGGTCTTCAGCTCATCCATCGTTGTCCTCCTTCAACGGGTTGACGCCGCCCAGCCCGTCGCGCACCTTGCGACGGGCTCGGTTGAGCCGTGATTTGACCGTGCCTACCGGGATGCCGAGTGCTCGGGCCGCCTCCTCGTAGGTCATGTCGCTCCAGGCGACGAGGAGCAGCACATCCCGATCACCTCGTGAAAGCAGCGAGAGCGCGTGGAGCAGGGCCGGCCGTGCCCCCTCAGCGGTGAGGTCATGCGTGATCGCTTCCTCCGGTCCGTCGACGCTCTGGACGGGGTCCTGCCGTTCCAGGGCGCGGTAACGGCTGACCTCGGTCCTGCGGTATCGGGTGATGAGCTTGGTCGCGATTCCGAACAGCCACGGCCGGGCATCGCGGTAGGAGAGGTCGTAGGACCCACGCCTTCGAAACGCGATCAGGAACGTCTCTCCGACGAGATCCTCGGCGACTTCGGGGCCGAGCCGGAAAGAGACGTACCGGTAGAGCATCGTGCTGTAGCGGTCGAACAGGGCCGCGAACGCCTCTGGATCGTCGAGAGAGCCCGCAATGGTCCCGGCGTCATCCACCGCGTCCAGCATGTCCGTCACCATGGAGGACCTTGTCCGGTCATGAGAGCCCTTTCTACGATGTCGTCGGCTATGTCTTGCCACGACACCCTTCAGGTGTTCACGGATCGGCACCTCGACTCCCACGATGTCCACCGCTCCTCGAACCGCCCCGGTTTCGGTGGAGGCTCTGGTGTGCCCATGGCCGTGCCGCCCAGACCATCCTGGTCGCGTTGCTCGTCACCGTCGCCAACGACCACTTCCTCGGCCACTGGCGCCGCATCCACCAGCCCTCAGACGAGCCCGACACACCGCCGGTGTCCGGACTACTGGGGGAAGCTCAAACACGGTGAAGCCCCGATTCCACGAGCTGGAGTCGGGTCTTTCGGTCTCTCGCCCCACAAAGGGCTATGACGGCGAGAAGAAGCATCAAATGAGCGTGTTTCGTCTCTGGCTTCTATCACAATGATCATGTGATCAACTACTACCGCGATTTCTTCGAGCGGCATCAGTGGTTGGAGGACGGGCTCTCCTGGACCGTCGTGCACCCCCTCAATGAAGAGATCACTGTGGACGACCTCCTGCGACGACTGAACGGAGGCCTCGCCCCCGAGCAGCGCGTCATGGAGTATCCCCGGGAAGAGGCAGGGGAGGAGGACCGCCCCGTCCTCCTCGTCTCCGAGGGAGAAGGAACCTGGGGTTTCCTCGAACTCGCCTATGGCTTCGGTCTGTCCGACCGCGTCCTGATCGAGCTCAGCAGGGAATCACGCGTGTGGATGGTGACCTGGCACTTCAACGGGGGATACACGATCCTCTATGCGGCCGGCGGCGAAATCAGGGCATGGATGCGCGACTTCATCTTCACCGAGCACAGGGTGGAGAACGGTGATCCGAGCATCCTGGCCGGTTTCCGCACCATGCTCGACGCTCTCGACCCGGAGGACTACCGAGGTAAGTACAGCGCGGCGTTCGCCTTCATCGAGGCGGCCACCGGCATGTGCCTGGACAGTGAGTTGCCGGATGTGGAGGACGCCCCCGTCGTCATCCTCGACAACCCTGCCGCCTGACCGGTTGTCGGTCAGCATCCTCGCCACGGTGGCAGCCATCCACTCCGAAGACGTCCGCTGATTTTTCGCTGACTCCACCCCCGGAACCCTCAACGGACACCACCCCGCCCGGCCCCGGCCACTGACGACCTGCATGTCACCTGAACAGTGAAAAGGCCCGACTCCATGATCTGGAACCGGGCCTTTCGTCTTGTGGAGATGAGGGGATTCGAACCCCTGACCCCTTCGATGCGAACGAAGTGCGCTACCGGACTGCGCTACATCCCCAAGACGTGGACTAGATTAGCAAACTTCCAAGGGCACTCGCGCCATCCGGAGCGCGGGTCAGTCGCCGACCGCGCGGCGGGATGTCTCCGCGTACTGGTCGAAGATCTCGTCGCGGTGCGCGGCGAGGTCGATGATCTCGGCCACGGGGCGCTGGGCCTCCAGCAGGGCGGCACGGCGGCGGGCGCGCTTGGCACGTTCCGCGTGGGCCTGGGCGATGGCTCGGCGCCGCTCGGCGTCGATCTGGACCGTGGCCCTGAGGATGGCCATGTAGCCCCCCAGGAGCACCACTGAGGGCGCTACGCCCCACCAGGGGATGATCTGGACGGCGGCCGTCACCACGGAGGCGAGCAGGAGCAGCACGCACCAGAGCGTGAGGCGCCTGCGCTTGGCCACCTGCTTGGCCCGGCGGCGGAGCTCCGCACGGCGACGCTCGGCAGCGCTGCCACCGGCGGCGGCACCGATCGCGGCACCGGTGGCGGACTTCTCCGCCGAGAGCCCGGCGGGCATCTCCTCGGCCCCGGGCTCCGAGGCGGTCTGGGCGCCCGCCTGGGCCTCCTCGGCGTCGCGCCCCTCCTCGGCACCGGACGACGGAACGTCATCCCCCCTCGAAGGCGGGAGCGAGGACGAGGAAGACGACTCGGACGCGGACTCGGATGAGGACGAGGACTCGGATGAGGACGGATCGGCGGAGGTGACGGGCAGGGGCTC
>Ga0233377_1000097_pt1 | contig 55756 bp, 57 predicted proteins | sample ElkDunMinimDraft_6_FD_191540 | JGI IMG/M metagenome (GOLD analysis project Ga0233377, IMG submission 191540) | Fecal eukaryotic communites from dung pellets of Tule Elk in California, USA - Elk Dung E36 | ecosystem: Host-associated > Mammals > Digestive system > Large intestine > Fecal | place...
GGCGATTTCTATCGCGTCGATGTGCTTTTCGAACAGCGTCATCCGTTACTCCGATGGTGTTTGGTGGAGTAGTCGTTCCAGCGTGAGAGGAATGACCGAAATATCAGTTCCGTCTGCTCACGCGACCTTGGATCCATCGGCGAAAGCGCGATGCCGACCGGGGTACGGGACTTGCCGACTTAGACGATCAATACCTACTCTGGTATGCGAATTTTTCTTCATCACGGGGTCACGAAAAGGACGGGGGTGGCGTGGCCGAGCGGATGGTGCCCAGCCCACGGTACGAACGGCTGAGACAATTGCTCATCGAGGCCGAAGACAGGGCTCACGAGGTGCGGCAGGCATACCAGCGCGCCTCTTCGGCGATGCGGTCGGGACAGGTGTGGACGGGACCGACGGCCACCACCTGGACCAACGAGCTGGAAGACCGGCGCCGATCCCTCGGACGGCTCGCCCAGCGCGTGGTGGACGCGGTCGAGGAGGAGCTGCGCCGCTCTCCCCCGCTGGTGACCGAGGCCGAGGCGGACGCCATGCGCAGGGAGATGGCCGGACGCACGTGACCGTCAAGACCACGAGGGGGAACGTTCCATGGCACCGACCGCCGAGTTCTGCGGCATCGACCCCGACCAGATGGGGCAGCTCGCCACCTCCCTGCGCGGCGAAGCCGACCGGCTGACCACGTTCACCAGGGAGTTCGAGCAAAAACTCGGCCGATACGGGATCAACACCCCCGCACTGCGGGAGATCGCCGACATCGCCGACTGGGCCGGGAGGCAGGTCTCCATGCTCCACGGCCGGATCGACCTGATCAAAACCCTGGGCGACGGCGCCCCTGAGCTGGGTGGCGCGGGTGGCGCGGCCTCGATGGCGGCGGGCGGCCAGGGGCTCATCCGGCTCCCCGACGAGCTGAAGGACTTCGAGGTAGCCCAAGGGCTGGCCAGGATGTACGGCGAGGACATCCTCGTGAACTTCCACGGCGACCAGCAGGCCAAGCTCATCCACGAGCACATCGACGACGTCGCCAAACTCGCAGAAAACCCCCAGGCCGCCGCCGCCTTCTTCGCCCTGCTCTCCCCCAAGGTCCGGGACGCACTGCCCAGCATCATCGCGGCCACCGGCAGCAAGACTTCCAAACAGGACTTGGCCGCCTTCAGCAAGGCCCTCGGCGCGGCCCTGAACGCCCCAGCTCTCGTCCCGGCCTTCTCCAAAGTCAAGGACGACCTGGTCAAGCCGGTTGAGGGCAAGGTCACCGCCTGGAACCGGCTCGCACTGCTCAAGGGTGCGAACGCCCCCTCGTCCGTTCGCAGCGCGGCGGCTCGCGCGCTGGTCCTGGACGAGTTCGCGAAAAGGCCCGGACAGGAGTGGCGCGCCGGATCCCTTGGCGGCAAGAAGTACGACCTGCCTGACGACCTGGTCGCGATGGGCTTGGAGGTGCTCGACGGGGACGGCGCAGCGGTGCGGGACGCCTTCTCCAAGATGGGTGGGACCGACGTCAAGCTCAACCAGGTCGACAAGATGAAGCTGTTCCTCAACTACGCCAAGGGCGTGGGCACCGGCGATGAGGTGGCCGACGCCTTCGGCCGGGCGATGGAAGCGGGCACCGAGGCCAAGACCGAGAAGGCCGGTCAGCACAGTCCAGCCGCCGCAGCCTTCGCCTTCGACGCCATCCGTGCCGCAGCCTCCTTCGGCGCCGACCTTCCGCAGCCGGCCAAGGATTCCATGAGCGTGATAGCGAAGTCGTACGTCCACGAGTTGGTGTCGGGCGGACGCTTCGACAAAGCCTCCGACCGTGTTTCCAGCATGCAAATCCCCAAGCATTGGGAAGCTTTCCCAGGGGTGACCCCCGCGTTCTACCTGAGCCCTATCGATACCTACCAATTCATGAAAACCTTCGTTAGTGCCGAGAAGCTGACCGACGATTTCAACTCAGCGGTGGCGAGATTTCGTCATGACGCCTTGCTGACCGCGGCCCGCTTGGACGCACAGGGCAACACCGAGTACTTCGGCAAGGCTTCACTAACATTCGGTGATTTCGGCAGCGTCGCATTCAAGGCGGCGAAAGACACGCTCGGGGAGGAGGACGCTCTTGCCAAAATAGCCCTAGATGTCACCAAGAACACTGCCGGCCTCCTTCTCGGTGGAGTTACCGTCGCGGGCCAGGCTGCCGAACTCGGATGGGAACTCACCCAGGCATACGTCATCAGCTCCGCCTCAGATAAATGGGCCGATAGTTTCAAGAAACAAGTCGAAACAGCTACAGAGAAGCGTATCGATCTCGCTAAAAGCATGAAATACGAGATGGCATACCTTCTCCACAGCGGCGGTTACCCGGCAAGTGAACCTCCTGGAGAACTCGTCAACACGACCACTGGCGCTCTCAAGACGTATGACGAGCTAGTGGCCGAGGCCAAGCGTGAAGCTACCGATGACAGTAAATGGGAAGACACACTCCAAAAGAAGCTAGCCACCTACGAGGAGTGGATGGACAGCAATGGGAAACTCGACGAAAAGGTTGAAAATTCCTCGAGATTCCAAACCAGCGATCTAGCCGAGAATCTATTGAAAATTCCAAACTGACACGATGGCTTCTATCATTTCGACATACAAGAAGTCTCCGCATGCAGACGCCAAGTCGGCGACTCCGGCGCTACGTACACATTTACCATGACCCCAACCTCTTTGCTGCCATGAATGAAACGCCCTTCCGGGGCGTCTACCTGACTAATATCGTACTCAACCTTGTAACCCAGGCTTCGAGAAAGAGTGTTCTCCATAAGCCTCTGCGCCTGGTCGAGATGAGCGTCTAATGACTGGTCGGCGCGCGCATAGTCTGCCGTTATCCGCAGCACCCGCTTGACTTTATCCCCACCACAAGGAAGATCTCTTTCCGGACGCTGCAAAACGCGTAGCTTTTTGAGTGGATTCTTGAAGACGTCGTCGGTCTCCAAGCGTTGGGCATCCTTCTGCAGTTCCGCCACTGCGTCCTTCAGGGAAGGACCGGAAGCACATCCCGAGGCCGCCATCGTCAGTGCCAGACCGATGGCCAGTAACCGGGTGAAACGCATTCAGGACCTCCGGGAGCAGTAGACGCCGGGACTTACCAATCTTTACCCACCCAGCGCTCCTCCGCCACATCCTTCCCATGCTCGCTTGCCAGCCAAGGGAAAATGCCAGGTCACACCCACCAACATCATCGGCCGGGGAAAGAACGTGTCATCGCGGGCCGGAGTGACGATCCGTGGGGTCGACAGCGGCTCGCCTGTGGTCACATTCTTACCTTCCAGACATTTCCGATCTTCACTGCCTAGGCGTGAATAGAGCATTCTCACATTCGCGTACGATCCAATCTGTCCATATATTAAAAAATTATTGATCACTTTCTTTCGCACACTTTTGCGAAGGGGACTTCTGTGCTTAGAATGCCGCACCGGCAGTTGAGCGACTACCAGATCGGCAATCCAGGCTAGAGCGGATGATGACAGCGGCTGGTCTACCTGGACTTGGATTCGATATCACCAGCCGACCATTAAGTCCATTTTTTTCTAAATCGGGAGGAAATGCTATGGAAGGTGCGCCGCCCCTCGACCCTGGATCCCCTCGCGCGCGATTCGGCGCCGAGATGCGTCGACTGCGGGAGGTCGCGCAGCTCTCGCAGTCCGCCGTGGCAAGACGCCTTGGCTGCACCCAAACACAGATCAGCCGCCTGGAGAGCGCCGGTCGCACACCTTCGAAGTCCGACGCCGAGAGGCTGGATCGGCTCTTCGGAACAGCCAACGGCATCTCTTTCACAGCGATACGCGAGCACATCGTCGCTCAACCCGGCGGACCCGCCTGGTTCTGGAACTGGGTCGAGGAGATCGAACCCAGAGCTCTCGTCATCCGCTCCTGGGACCCCCTCCTGGTGCCCGGCCTGCTCCAGACGGAGGCGTACGCCAGGTATCTCTTCAGCCGAGGACCACACATCACATCCGAGGAGTTGGAGCAGCGCGTCGAAGCCCGCATGCAGCGGCAGCGGATCCTTGATCAGGAAGATGCTCCCACATTCCTCGCCCTTATCGATGAGGGTGTGCTGCATCGTCGGACTGGTAACCCTGAGCTGATACGGGAGCAATTCAGTTATCTACTGGAGGCCGCACAGCGGCCCGGCATTTCCATCCAGGTCGTCGATTCAGAGTGCGTGGCAGGTCTGGCAGGAGCCTTCATGATCGCCGAGCTTCCGAACGGTGAGCCGGACGTCGTCCATTCAGACTCCCCCGCCCAGGGACATATCATAACCAATCAAGATCTTGTGGCTTCCGTTCGGAAGCGCTACGAGGCGATACGGCTCTGGGCATATCCTGAGCACGTATCCCTCAAGAAGATCGAAGAAGTGAGGAAAGAGTGGACCTGAGCGAAGCCATCTGGCGGAAGTCGTCACACTCCTCCGACAACGGCGGCCAGTGTATCGAAGTGGCTGCCAACCTACCCGGAGTGGTCGCCGTTCGTGACAGCAAAGACCCCAACGGCCCCAAACTGCTCTTCACCCCCACCCAGTGGGGAACATTCGTTCACGGTATCAAAACCGATCGGTTCGGCTATTAAACCGGTTTCGGCCAGGAGAAAATAGTCCCTCAGGGTTTGGAAATGCAGTGAGGCAACACGACTCTTTTCCCATTCCGAACCACACTGTCTCAAGAAGATCGAGAAAGTGAACCGATAATGAATCCGAGCGAAGCCGTCTGGCGGAAATCATCACGATCTTCAGGGAATGGCGGCCAGTGTGTTGAGGTGGCCTCCAACCTGCCCGGGCTGGTCGCTGTTCGCGACAGTAAGGACCCGGATGGAGCCAAGCTGCTCTTCGGCCCGGCCGAGTGGAAATCGTTCATCGGCAGCATTAAAAGCGGTGAGTTCGACGGGCCATCCTAAGCGCACCTCCCTCAAAATGATCGCGGAAGTGAGGCAGGAGTGGACCTGAGTGACGCGGTGTGGCGAAAGTCATCGCGCTCCGGCGGAAATGGTGGCCAGTGTGTCGAGGTGGCCGGCAATCTGTCCGGAGTGGTCGCCGTTCGCGACAGCAAGAACCCCGACGGCCCCAAACTGCTCTTCACCCCCACCCAGTGGAAAACGTTCGTCGGCGGCGTCAAGACCGGCGAGTTCGACTCTCTGACCTGAGCTTCCACCCCTTCAGCGCGACGCTCATCCGTCCTGGCCGGAGCCCGGCAGCGCGACCGCGTTGCCGGGCCTCACGTCGTGGTTGCCGAACCCTCGGCACCGAGCTCCGAAACCCGAGACCCAAGCCTCGTCCGGAAAAGAGTTGAGCCGAAGAGACGTAAGCGAGCATGATCAAGCTCATGGATGTCGTCGCCTCCCTGCCCGCCTTCGTCGTCGCCGTCGTGCTGATCTCGGCGTCACCGGGTCCCGCGATGGCGCTGATCCTGCGTCGTGCCGCGCTGCACGGTTTCCGGGGAGCGGTGCCGACGGTGCTGGGGCTGGAGGCCGGTCTCTACGCCTGGGCGCTGTTCGCCGCAGCCGGCCTCGCCGCCCTGGTGGCCGCTTCCGAGGTGGCCTTCGTCGTTCTCCGCGTGATCGGCGCGGGTTTCCTGCTCTATCTCGGGCTGAAGGCGTGGCGCACCGCGTGGCAGATCAGGAAGACCGGACCGATGCAGGAGATGGCAGAGGACACATCGCCGAGCCCGAGACAGAGCTGGTGGAGGGCCTTCGGGGAGGGCGCCCTCGTGATGCTCGCCAACCCGAAGGCCGCTGCCTTCATGATCGCTTTCTATCCTCAGTTCGTACCGGCCGACCAGCCGCTGTTCTCCACCACCGCGCTCCTCGCGCTCCTGCAGGTGGCCGTCGAGATCGTGCTGTACCTCGCCCTGGCCGCGGTGGTGGGACGCGCGGGCGCGTGGTTCCGCAGGCCCGTTATCCGTCGCCGCCTGGAGGCCGTCAGCGGCACCGTTCTCATCGTCCTTGGCCTGCGCATGGCCGCCGCGACCCGCTGACGCCGCGCGGGCGAACAGGCCCGCCTCCCGCTCGTACCTCCCTGGAACGGGCTCGCCTCCCGCTCGCACTTCCTTGGAGGCGCTTGCATCTCCCCCGAGGGGAGACACGAGGGTGGGGGCATGAACGGCGACACGCTCTACTCGATCGGTGATTTGGCCCGGCGGACCGGGCTCACGGTCAAGACCGTTCGGTTCTACTCCGACCGCGGGATCGTGCCGCCGACCGGCCGCAGCCCGGCCGGTCACCGCCTCTACGGCATCGACGCCGTCGCACGCCTGGACCTCGTACGGACGCTGCGCGACCTGGGAGTGGACCTTTCCACGATCCGCAGGCTCGTGGAACGGGAGATCTCGCTTCCCGAGGTGGCCGCGGCGCACGCCGAGGCGCTCGCGGTGCAGATCCGGACACTGCGCCTGCGGCGCGCGGTGCTGACGGCGGTGACCAGGCGCGGGTCCACCCACGAGGAGATGGATCTCATGCACAAGCTGGCCAAGCTCTCCGAGGACGAACGCCGACGCCTGATCGGCGACTTCCTCGACACCGCCTTCGGCGGCCTGGACGCCAATCCCGAATTCGCGGGGATCAGGCGCTCAATGACCCCCGAGCTGCCCGACGACCCCGCACCCGAGCAGGTCGAGGCCTGGGTGGAACTGGCGGAGCTGTCCCAGGACTCGGAGTTTCGCGGCGTCATGCGACGTCTGGCCGAGCAGCACGCGGTCGAGCGGGCCCGGGGCGACGCCACCGGTCCGCCGCGCCGCGATCCCGTCGCGATGGTCCGCGATCAGGCAGGCCCCGCCATGGTGGCCGGTATCGCTCCGGACTCGTCTCAGAGTGACCCGGTCGTCGCGGCGGTCACGGCCCGATACGCGAACGTCGTCGGCCGTCCCGACGACGCCGACCTCCGGCGCCGGTTGCTGGTCCGGCTGGAAAGCGCGAACGATCCCCGCAGGGAGACGTACCTCCGGCTGCTCGCGGTGATCAACGGCTGGCCGGCCCCGGAGAGCCTGACGCCGGTGCTCGACTGGTTCGTCCAGGCCCTGCGCGCCCGGACATCGGCGTAGCGAGCCGCCCTCGATGACGTCATCGGATCGGTTCGCCCCGCGCGGTCCCGCCGGGCCTCGCGGGTTCGCGTTCGGAGTCCCGGCCGCGTGAAAGGCCATGCCGGCCGGGTGCGATCCTCACCGCCCCCGAAGGCCCGGACGGAGAAGGCGAGGACGGTTTCGCTCTGCGCGAAGGCGGCGGGACTCGAACGCACCACCTACCTATGGTGAGGTATGGCCTCCTCTGTCCCGCCGCTGCGTCCGGCGATCGATCGGACCGCCCCCAAGCCGTCTCCGGTTCGCGAGCCCCTGTGGCGGCACGTGCTCGGTGACTGTCTCAGAGATCTTCGTCACGAGCGGGGCGAGAAGCTGAGCGAGACGGCGCGTCGCGCCGGCGTCTCGCCGCAGTATCTCTCGGAGATGGAACGAGGCCGCAAGGAGCCGTCGAGCGAGATGATCGCCGCGGTCGCGGGCGCGCTGGATGTCACCCTGGTCGATCTGACCCTCGCCGTCGCCGAGAGCCTGCGGTCCGCTCAGAACAGCACGTCGAGAGGCGCTACCTGCTCGGCGGCGTACGCCCTGGCCGCGTAGGGTGGCCTGCCGGGATCATCCACGAGCCTACGAACGCTCCTCGATGATCTCGTCGAGGAGCCCGTACTCCAGGGCCGCTCTCGCGGTGAACACGCGATCGTGATCGGTGTCGGCGCGCAGGGTCTCGACAGTCTGACCCGTGTGCCGTGACAGTATGCGCTCGATGTCCGCCCGGACACGTACGACCTCGTCGGCCTGCAGGATGAGGTCGGGGATCGTTCCGCGCCCCTGAGCAGCTGGTTGGTGCAGGACCACTCGTGCGTGCGGGAGAGCGGCGCGTTTCCCCTCGGCGCCCGCGGCGAGAAGGACGGCCCCCACCGCGATGGCCTGTCCGACGCAGGTTGTCTCAACCCGCGGACGGATGTAGCGCATGGTGTCGTATATCGCGAGCATCGCGCTCGGGTCCCCGCCCTCACAGTTGATATAGAACTGTATGACGCCATCGGGATTGTCCGACTCCAGGAAAATAAGCTGTGCGACGAGCGCATTCGCGACGCCCGCGTCGATCGCGGTTCCCAGATAGACGATTCGCTCGGTGAGAAGATGCGAGTAGACATCCATGATCCGCTCGCCACGAGGATTCCGGGCGATGACGTTGGGGATCGTGTAAGTGCTCACTGGCCTGCTCCTTCGGTGACGCCGAATCCGGGCCGCGGGCGGTCGGGGGGCGCGATCTCGTTGAAGCTCTGGACGATCGCGTCGATGAAGCCGTAGTCCAGTGCCTCCTGCGCCGTGTACCAGCGATCGTGCAGGGAATCCTCGAATATGCGCTCCACAGGCTGCCCCGTGTCCTCGGCGATGAGAGCGAGCACCGTGTCGCGAGTATGCCGGAGGTCGTCGGCCTGCAGCTCGATGTCGACCGCGGTGCCGCCGATCCCGGCCGAGCCCTGGTGCATCAGGACACGCGCGTGCGGCAGGGCGCGGCGCTTGCCCCGGGCCCCCGATGACAACAGGAACTGCCCTGCGCTGTAGGCGATGCCCAGCACGAGGGTCGACACGTCACAGGGAATGAGCCGAATGACGTCGCGGATCGCGAGCATCGACGGAACCGAGCCGCCCGGGGAATGAATCCACAATGCGATATCGGTCGACGCGTCCTGCGTGGCAAGTGCTATCAATTGCGTGGCGAGCAACGTCCCGTTGTCATCGTCGAGAGGACCGTCGAGAACGAGAACACGCCGTTCGTAAAGCTGATTTCTCACCCGCGCGTTGAACAGTGGAAGTTTCGATTCTTCAGCCATGCGTCCATGATGTGGGGCGGTCCGGATCGGCGTCGACGCGATCCGCCTGGGGCAGATCTGCTCTGAGCAGAGGAAACCCGATTTCCGGCCCGGTTCACAGCACCTTTTCATCGGGTAGCCGGGAGGGGACGCCCGCCCTGCGACCATCAGGTGTGGACTACTGGAGGAAGCTCACCGGGCCTTTCTCAGGTGGTCCTCGGTCGCGGCGCGGATGGCGCGGACGCACGCGGCGACCGCTGGGTGCTCGGCGGCTCCTCGGCGGTAGGCGATCCGGGTCCTGCGCCGTGCCCGCAGCGGCAGGAGGCGCACACCGTCGGGAAGGCGACCGGCGCCGAGTTGTGGCACCAGGGCGACCCCCTGGCCTGCGGCGACCAGGATCAGCACCGCGGTGAAATCATCCACCTGGTGGCGTACCCTCGGCGCGAATCCCGCTGCCTGGCAGGCGCGTACGGCCACGGTATGGCAGAGGGTGCCGGGTGAACCCACGATCCAGTCCGCGTCACGGAAGCCACCGACCGGATCCGCGGCTGCCACGGCGCTCTCCGTATCGGCTGAATACGCGCCCGCCACCGCGCCGACCGAACACGCGGATGCCCCGGTGCCGGCCGGATCCGTGAGTGCCGTGGTTTCCGCTGTGCCGGGAAGCGTGGGAAAGACAGTCTCATCCGGCCGCGACATCGGATCGAGCGCCGCAGTACAGGGAACCGCGAGGAAAACCGTCTCCTCCAGCAGGGGTGTCGAGTCGAGGGTGGGGTCGGGTTCGACGGGTGCCAGGTCGTAGTCGTGCAGCAGCGCCACATCGAGGTGCCGTTCCCGCAGCGCGTCGGGGGCGGCGGCCGGGTCGATTTCGGTGACCATCAGGGCGAGCCCCGGGTGGTCACGGCCCAGCGCGACCAGGGCCGCCGGTAGCAGGGTGTGCACGGCGGTGGGGAACGCTCCGATGTGCATGGTCCCGCTCAGGCCGGTGCGGGCGGCGGCGAGGGTCGCCGAGGCCGCCTCCAGTTCGGCGAGCACGGTCTCGGTGTGTTCGACCAGCGCGACGCCCGCGGGAGTGAGAGTGACGCCGCGGCCGCTCCGCTCCAGCAGCGCCACCCCCGCCTCCCGTTGCAGCGCCGCGAGCTGCTGGGAGACGGCCGACGGCGTGTAGGTGTGGACCTGGGCCACCGCGGCGATGGTGCCGAGTCTGGCCAGGTCGCGGAGCAGCCGCAGGCGGCGGACATCAAGCATAAGATCAGCTTACGCATGCCTCCACAAACCGGAACTGGTTCTTCATGTTTGGTCGCGCGACGATGGCCCCATGACGCTCAACGGTCTCTACGTCCCATTGATCACTCCGTTCGAGGCCTCCGGCGAGGTGGCCCTCGGCGCACTGGAACTGCTCGCGCGGCGGCTGCTCGACGAGGGCGCGACGGGCCTGGTCGCGCTCGGCACCACGGGGGAACCCGGCGCGCTCACGGACGCGGAGAAGCGGGCCGTGGTCGAGGTGACGGCCCGGGTCTGCCGGGAGCGGTCGGCACCGCTCGTGGTGGGCGCCGCCACGGCCGAGGCATTGCGGCGGCTGGGCGACCATCCCGAGGTCGTCGCCGCGCTCACGACGGTGCCCCCGTTCGTACGCCCCGGCGAGGAGGGCGTTCTCGCGCACTTCGCGCACCTCGCCGAACTCAGCCCGGTGCCGCTCATCGCCTACGACGTCCCGCGTCGTACGGGCCAGCGCCTGTCGGCCGGAACGCTGCGGAGGCTCGCCGCGATCCCCGGTGTCGCCGGGTTGAAGTCCGCGCCCGGTGCGATCACCGACGACAGCGTCGAACTGCTGGCCGACCCGCCTCCCGGGTTCGCGATCCTCGGCGGCGACGACCCGCACATCTCGCCGATGCTGGCACTCGGCGCGCACGGCGGCATTCTTGCCTCGGCACTGGTCGCCACCACCGACTTCGCGCGGCTCCTCACCGCGTGGCGGGCCGGCGACGTGTCCGAGGCGCGTGCCCTCGGACACCGTCTGGTGCCGCTCTCGCTCCGGTTGTTCGCGGAGCCGAATCCCACGGTGATCAAAGCCGTACTGCACGCGCGGGGCGACATTCCCACTCCCGCCGTACGGCTGCCGCTGCTGGCCGCTTCCCCGGACACGGTGACGGCGGCGCTGAGCTCCTGGCCGCTCTCCGTCCGTGAATCGGAGCCGGCACCGTCGGAAAAGCCGTCGGGAGAACCGTTGTTCGCGCGTTGACGCCTTCCTTCGTGACGCGACTTCGGGGATCTCGTCACGATCGCGTCACGAAGGAAGCCAGCACGGCCACCAGGGCGGATCGCAATCACCCGTGATCCCCTCGGTGGCGACATCATGAATGATCGTCGCCGCCGGCCCGGTGATCGAAACAAGGACGGCGAGAGCCGTCAGAGTCGCCCTCAGCCAACCGTGATCCGCGAACCACGGAAGGTGGGCGACGAGAATGACAGGCAAGGCGGCGAGCAGCGATATTCCAGAGATGACGGGAAATACGATGAGCCGGCTTATCGGCCAGATGGAGGCGGAAAAACTCTCTACGGCATTCAGGTCGCCGAGGCAGTAGCCTCGCGTCCTGGCCACCAGAAAGGCATCCAGAAAAGTCCCCAAAGCCGCACACACCGAAACGGCGATCGCCACTCCCCCGCACCCCATGACCCAGAGCGCATCGCTTTTCCCTGATGTGTTCCGCTCAGTCACGAAACAAGCAAAACAGGTTCCTATGCTCGTTGGGCGCAGAGGGTGTGAGGATACGGTGCAGATTCCCTCTCGGTCATCGCCGAGATTCCCTCTCGGTCACCGCCGAACGCTCGCGGTGGTTACGCCTTGGGCGCCTGCGAGATGCGCACCATGTTGCCCGAAGGGTCACGGAAGGCGCAGTCGCGCGGACCCCAGGGCTGGTCGATGGGCTCCTGCAGCACCTCGGCGCCGAAGTCCCGCACCTTCTCGAAGGTCGCGTCGACGTCGTCGGTGCGGAACACGGTCATGGGCAGGACTCCCTTGATCAGCAGCTCCTGCAGGGCGTCGCCGTCGGCCTGGGAGCGGCCGGCGTGCGGCTCGGAGAGCACGATCTCAAGGTCGGGCTGGGAGGCGCTGCCGAGGGTGACCCAGCGGAAAGCGCCCGAGGCGACGTCGTTACGCACTTCGAGCCCGAGCGCGTCGCGGTAGAAGGCGAGCGATCCGTCCAGGTCGTTGACGGTGACGTGGCAGTACTGGAGAGAAATCGTCATGTGGCCAACGCTAGACGCCGGTGGCGCGGACCACTTCTCCAATCCTGACCGGCTGGTTTCTCGTCGGCCGGGTCTGCACCTTGGCCACACACGCGGGCATCGCCCGCACCGCGTCGTGCTCCTGTGCCCGGTACGCGCTCGGCGTCATCTTCACGAGCTCGGTGAACCGCGAACTGAACGAGCCGAGAGAGGTACAGCCGACCGCCATGCACGCGTCGGTCACGCTCATGCCCCCGCGCAGCAGCGCCATCGCCCGCTCGACCCGCCTGGTCATGAGGTAGCTGTACGGCGTCTCACCGTAGGCCGCCCGAAACGCCCGGGAGAAGTGCCCCGGTGACATCAGCGCGTGGCGGGCCATGGTCGGGACATCGAGCGGACGTGCGTACTCCCTGTCGATCAGATCCCGCGCCCGGCGCAGGTGCACGAGGTTGGCAAGGTGTGACTGGTCCATGGGACGAGGGTATCCGCTCCGGTCTCACACCTGCCGACCTGCACGGATGAGACCCATTGAAGCTCACGCCCTCGCGGCCGGATCCACCGGACACAGCCTTCGTCCTGCGTCCAGGGCACGTGAACAGCCAGCCGGCGCGTACGTACCGTGGCCTCCTGACGCCGGCCACGGCCGACGGGTGTGATGACCGGTCATCACACCCGTTTCACCGATTAGGTCGAGCCGCGGATGTCTCGACGGACGGACTCGTCAGGCCCAGGGGTCGTAGGGGATGCCCCTCGGCTTGGCGCGGGAGAGGAGGTCACCGAACCTACCGTCATTGATCTTGATCGTCGCCGGTGAGAGCGAGGACTCGTACCCTCCGGCCGACTGGGGCGGGGTGCCGGGCGGAGCGGCATGGGCCGCCGACGCGGGGAGCACGACCCCCGGCGCGTCGACGTGCTGGGGCATCGGCGGTCTTCTCCCCGCTGCTGTGAGCATGTCTCGCACTTTCACGACGCCACGGAACCGACGCTTGATCAACGCCCATGGATCAGATGACGGAGGTCGGCGTGCAGGTGGTCGAGTGCGCTGCGATACAGCTGGGGCCCCACGGAGATCCGGGCCACGCCGATCGCACGAAGCTCGTCAAGCGACCCGCGTTTCAGCGGAAGACCGGCGTTCACCGGCGCGCCGACCTCGGTGACGATGGCTCGGAGGTCGTCCGGCCCGGCTCCGGGAGGGAACACACAATCAGCGCCGGCCGCCCAGTACGCCTCAGCCCTGCCGATCGCATCGGCACGCTTCTGATTCTCGGCCAGCGGCGAAGTGGGGAAGAAGGAGTCGATCCGGGCGTTGATGACCAGCGGTACCCCGATATGGTCGGCGGCCGCCCGCATCCGCGCGATGTAGGCGGCGCGGACATCGACATCGATCAGGCCGCCGTTGGCATGATCACTGTCCTCGACGTTACAGCCGACGGCTCCGATCCCGTTCAGCAGTTCGACCAAGTGCTCCGGCTCCATCCCGTAGCCGGCCTCGGCGTCGACGGTGACCGGCACGTCGACAGAGGCTGCGATGCGTTGGGCGACGAACATCATCTTCTCGCTCGGGGCGCCCTCCCCGTCGTCATAGCCCAGAGCGGCGGCGATCGCGTTGCTAGCGGTCGCGACCACCGGGAAGCCCGCCTCGACGACGGCGCGAGCGCTGCCCACGTCCCAGGCGTTCGGCAGCACCACTGGATCGCCCGGGGCATGCAGGGAACGAAACAGCTCAGCCTTGGCGGCCTGATCGGTCATAACGGCCTCAGTCGACAAGGGCGCCGGCGGACAGGTTGACGATGGCTCCGGTCATGGCCCCGCCTCGGTCTGAGGCGAGGAAGGCGGCCGTCTCCGCGACTTCGGAGAGCGTGGGCAGCCTCTTGAGAAGCGTCCCCTGTACCATTCCCCCACTTTCGAGCATTTCCTGGACCGACTGCCCGGCCGCCGCCGCGGTTTGCTCGAAGAGAGCCTTGGTGTAGGAGCCCGCCGCGGGTCCGTCGACGACAGCGTGTGGACGGATGCCGACCACCCGGATGTTGCTGGGGGCCAGCTCCGCGGCCAGCACCCGCGAGAACGCCTCCTTGCCGGCCGCGCTCACGCTGTGCCCCAAGAGGCCGCCTATGGACAGTTTGGAACCCGGCTCGGACAGGGTCAGGATGACGCCGGGACGCTCACGGCCCATGTGCCGCGCTACGGCCTTGCTGGTGATGAACAGCGTTCGCAGAAAGCCGTCGACCGGTCGCATGAACTCCTCCATCGAGAGGTCCGCCAGCAAGGTCCCCTGGTCGTGCAGGACACTCACGGCGTTGAGGGCGATGTCGATGCCGCCGGCCGTCTCCGCGATCGCGTCGGCGTGCTTCTCGACCGCCTCTTGATCGAGAACGTCGACCTGTGCGGTCTCGACCTTTCCGCCCGTGGTGGCGATGTCACGCGCCACGGCGTCGAGCTTCGCCTGCGTCCGCCCGGCGATGAAGACCCTCGCGCCCTCCCTGGCGAATACCCGTGCGACCGCGCCACCGATAGCGCCCCCGCCTCCATAGATCACAGCGGTCTTATCGTGAAGCAGCGATCCACTCATCTGTCCTCCAAAAGTGATTGATTCATCCGAATGATTAGGAGGCTTACTGGTCACGCCGTCGTCGCCGCGAGTTCTGTCGCGGCCGTGATCACCGGGAAGTGCGGGAAGCGGAATGCCCCGGACGACCGGGTCGATCAGTCGTTTTTCTGGTGCTGGATCTGCTCCGCGATGCGCTTGATGCGGTTCAGTCGCGCATCCCAGGTCCTGCCGACCTCGTTCAGTTGCCGGACGGCGCGGGCGAGCTGCGCCTCGTCGACCTCGTAGCGCCGCTCACGGCCCATCGGCGTCGCGTGCACGAGTCCCGCGCGATCGAGAACGGCCAGGTGCTTGGTGACCGCTTGGCGTGAGATCGGGAGGCGATCGCTCAGGCTGGTCGGCGTACCGACCCCTTCCGCGAGCAGCAGGTCGACCAGGCGGCGCCTGATCGGATCGCCGATCGCCGACCAGAGTTCGTCGTCGACGGCGGCGGTCATCGCGCCACCACGGAAAGGGCGTAGCCCTGCAGCTTGGGCAGGAACACGTCCCAGCCGCGCTCGTGGTCGTGGAACGCCTCCTCAAGCACGGCGGCCTCCCAGCCCTTCTCCCGCCAGCCGCTCTCGGTCACGCGCAGAATCGTGCCGTCGCCGGAGGGTTCGAGGTCGAAGGTGACCAGGAGAGAGTTGTCCGCCCCGGGCAGCTCACCACCGGGAGCGACCCAGTGGAACGCGAACGTGCGGGGCGGATCCACGGTGACCAGGGTGATCGCTTCGACCGCAGCGCGGTCGCCCCACACCAGTTCGCCGACCGCGCCCGGCTCGGGCTCGAACGACGCGTCATCGGACCACCACATCTTGATGTGCTCGGGGCGGCTCACCACATCGAACACGATCTCCGGCACAGCGTCGATACGGATCTCGCGCTCCAGTTTTCCGAATTCCACCGCAAACCTCCAATGTGCAACTATCGGTTGCGCATGACCTTAGCGGCCCCACCGCTAACCCGCAACCTTGTGTTGCGTAATTGAGGTCATGTCGAGGAGCGCCCGACCAGACGACGACCTTCGCCTGAGACAGACGCCTTACGACCCGTTGGTCCGCGACACTCCGGTCGCCCCGCGCGCCTTCAGCGGACAGCGGCCCGCACCCGACCGGCTCCAGAGTCGCGATGAAAGTTTCAGGTGCTTTTATTCGTCGGCGCCCTGCGCCGACACACCATAAGGGGCGTGTACTCCTAGAGCGGATCATCGAGGGTTTTACACGAACCTTGACACATTTGACAAATGTTTCCACACTGAGTCCCCGAAGCGGTCTCCGCTGCCGGTTGGCGATGGAAAGGCCGCCGATCGCGACGTCCTCGTCGTACGCGCTTCGGTACCGGTACGAGGAGACGACCGATATGGCGCGGAGCCGTCGCACCGAAGGCCACTCGGCGATGGCCGTCACGTACTGATCCCGAAGAGAAGGAACACCACAGTGCGACGACGTGTCAGTGAGACTCCGGAGCCTCGTGCCGCCCAGAGTGTCCGATCGAAGCTTGGGCCACACCGCGGGTGGGGGAAGCGTGCGATGGCCGCGGCGGTCGCCGTCCTCGGGCTGCTCGCGATGATCGTCGTGACTCGGCCGGCATCGGCCGCCGACAACCCCTATCAGCGAGGTCCCGATCCCACCCTGGCCAGTGTGGCCGCCACCAGGGGCACCTTCGCCACCGCGCAGGTCAGCCTGCCGGCCGGGAACGGCTTCGGCGGTGGAGTGATCTACTATCCGACGGACACCGGCCAGGGAACTTTCGGCGCGGTCGCGATCGTGCCCGGCTACTCCGCCCGGTTCGCCGACGAAGAGGCCTGGATGGGTCCCTGGCTCGCGTCCTTCGGCTTCGTCGTCATCGGGATCGAGACCAACAGCCGCACCGACGGCGCCGACGCCCGAGCGACCCAGTTGCTCGCCGCGCTGGACTACCTCACCCAGCGGAGTTCGGTACGCGACCGCGTCGACCCCACCCGCCTGTCGGTGGTCGGCCACTCCGCGGGTGGTGCCGGCGCCCTCATCGCGGCGCTCCGGCGCCCCTCACTGAAGGCCGTGGTCGGGCTCGCACCCGGCTCACCCACGGGAAACCTGAGCCTGGCCGATAACCGGGTGCCCTTGATGTTCATCTCCGGGCAGAGGGACACGGTGGTCACGCAGTCCTACCTCAACGGGTTGTACAGCACCCTCCCGGCCTCGGCACAGAGCGCCTGGGTGGAGATAACCGGCGCGGACCACCTGTTCGCGACGAGGGCGAACACGACCGAGATGCGGACGCTGATCCCGTGGCTGAAGATCTTCGTCGACAACGACATCCGGTACACCCAGTTCCTGTGTCCGTTGATGGACTCCACCGGCATCTCGATGTACCGCAGCAAGTGCCCGTACGTGCCGCCGGGCGGCTCGTCACCCTCGCCTTCGGTCACCCCTTCGCCTTCGGTCACCCCTTCGCCTTCGGTCACCCCTTCGCCTTCGGTCACCCCGTCCCCCTCCCCCTCCCCCGGCGCCTGCACCGCGAGCTACCGCACCACGAACTCGTGGCCGGGCGGCTATCAGGGCGAGGTCACGGTGAAGGCGGGCGCCTCGGCGGTCAGTGGATGGACCGTCAGCTGGACCCTGGGCAACGGCCAGACGGTCAGCCAGGTGTGGAACGGCACGCTGGCCGCCAACGGCTCCGCGATAACGGTGACGAACGCCTCCTACAACGGCTCGATCCCGGCCTCCGGCACGACCACCTTCGGCTTCCTGGCCGGCGGTACGCCGTCGTCCCCCTCTCTCACCTGCAGCAGTCGCCCCTGACACCTTTTCGGCGCGCCGTGACCACCAGCCGGCCGAATGCCACCGCCCTTCCCCCAGGCGCCGCCGATCCGTCTCCCCACGACAGGAGTCGCGCCTGCCTCACGATGGTCGCGGAGAAAGAACCTCGCTACCGCACACCGCGACTAGAGTCTGGCGCAAAAGTGGATCAAAGTGATAGATGATCACGGCCTCTGAGCCGCGGTGATCTGATGAACGGCCGACGGGAGCGACGGTAAGCGTCGCTCCCGGTGGACAGTGCTCTGCGATCCACACAAACTGTGCTAGATCATCGCATGGGGGACGCCGACGCATGAGTACGCCACCATCACCAGCTGGAGCGGAGCGGGCCGAAGGGTCAGCCGTCCAGATCGGTGCTCTCGTTCCGCTCACCCGGCCCGGCTGGGTCGGGGCAGGCCAGCACTTGCTCGCCGGACTCGAATTGGCCGTTCGCGAGGTCAACGACGCCGGAGGGATCGCCGGAAGGCCGCTCGAACTGGTGGTCCGAGACACCGCGGCCGATCCGCGGAAGGCCGCAGTGGCCGTGGACGAGTTGGCCCGCCTGGGCGTGGCCGCCCTGGCGGGGGAATACCACAGCGTCGTCGCTCGCGCCGCCGCCACCGGGGCCGACGCCCTCGGCCTGCCGTTCCTCTGCTCTTCGGCGGTCCTCGACGCGCTCACCGAACAGCCGACGGAATGGGTCGCGCGCCTCGCCCCGGCGCAGTCCCACGGCTGGCGGGTCTACGCGGACTTCCTCCTCCGCGCGGGCCACCATCGGATCGCCGTAGCAGCCGAGTCGAGTCTCTACTGGGCATCCGGCACCCGCATTCTGCGGGACCACCTCGCTTCCCACGGCGGAACCGTCATCGAACTCGACCTGCGCGCGCTCACCCCCGCGGCCGTGTGCGACGAACTCCTCGGCAATCGCGCGACTGCCCTCCTTCTCCTGGTCGGCTACCCGGAGCCGGCGGTGCCGATCGTCAAGGCCGTCCGCCGCGACCGGCGTCTCGCCGAGATCATGATCGGTGCTCCGGCAGGGCAACCGGAGTTCGCCGAATGGGCGACGCTGCTGGGCGGCGACGGCGCCGCGATCCCGTTCCTGCGCTACCTGCCCGAACGCCTCACCCCACTGGGTGCACGAGTCGAGACGGCCCTCCGCGAGCAACTGGGCGAAGCGCCGTCTTTCGTCGCCTTCGAGGGCTACGACACAATCGCCGTCCTCACCGATGTGCTGCGTACTCACGGCACGGACCGGGCGCGCACTGCCGAATCCTGGCCGTACGTCGCGGTCGAAGGCACCCGCGGGCAGATCCGGTTCTCCCGCACGCCAGGCATCGGCGTCTGGCAATGGGCCTGGCCGCCGATCCACGTCGTCGATCGAGATCCGGCGGAACCCGATCGCTTTCGTATCCTCCACACCGGCTGAGAGAGCTTGGGGTGATCTACAAGCCGTTTCCCAGTGCCGGCCCCTAGCCTCGATCTTTCATGATCTTCGTGTGGTCGGCTGAGGTATTCGGCTGAAGGTTGATTTCGCGTCCTGGTCAGCGTGGTGGCCCGGTTGTCGCGCCGGGTGGGCGGGGTTCCACGAGCCCGTGGGCGTCCTTTCTTCGTCGGTGGGCGGTTTGGTGCTGGTCAGGTTGGTGCGGGTAAGGCTTGCAGGCGGGTGACGGCAGCGATGATCTGTGGTGTCCAGGGCCAGTGGGCGGCGATGCGTAGCCGGAGTTGTCGGCCGCCGCGGATCAGGCGGCCGGCGATGGCGAACAGGCGCAGTCTCAGGCGTTTGGGTTCCCAGCGGCGGGCGGGGCCGTTCAGGGCGAGCAGTTGCGTCCATGCGATGGGGTCGCCGGACCCTGGAGCCTGATGACACACCGCCGGCGTCCGGGCTAAGGGGGGAAGCTCAGGGTTAGTCACCCAGTAGTCACTCTCGCCCTGTCTCCAAGGCGAGAGGAGGGACGTTTTGCCTGGTGAACACTTCTTACTGGTGGGCACTACTGGGTTCGAACCAGTGACATCTCGCTTGTAAGGCGATCCGAGCGGGTCCCCGACCAGGGCCGACACCGGCTCTGAGCTGGGCGTACGGTCCACGACCGTCCACCGTTGTCCGCCCCCGTCCGGGGTCGTTGTCACTCAGTTGGTCACTCAGATATGAGACGCGACCAGACGGCGCGGCAGCAACGTGAAAGCCCACAGGGCAGAGAAGAACACCGGAACCATGGCATCCATCGTGAGCACGATCACCCCGTACGTCGGCCGCGAGGCGTATCTAGCACCATGGCCGAGTCTCCGAAGTCGGCCACGATCTTGAGCTGACCTCCGAGCGCCGTCACGTAAGCGGCCAGGGTCGCCACTTCGCTGATCACTCCGCTTTCGATCTGTGAGACGCGGGCCTGTGACACGCCCATCGTCTGAGCGACATCCTCCTGCCGTAGCCCGAGCTTGCGTCTGGCTTCAGCGAGTTGGTACGCACGCTGGCAAGCTACGAGCCCATCGCGGAGTTGGGCAACCTCTTGCTCATCACCGGGCTGAACAAGTTCGGCACGTAGTTCCTCCCATGTCACCGCCTGATCGCTCATCGCTCCCTCTCCTTGAGGTACCGGGCAAAACGCGCCTCTGCCGCTTTGATCGCCAAGTCATACCAGCCGCTCCAGTCGCCGGATTTGTCTCCAGCGACCAGGAACACAGCTTGGCGCCAAGGGTCGAAGACGAAGATCATGCGCACCTCGCTCCGCCCACTGGATCCAGGCCTCAGCTCCTTAAGGTTACGGATGGTCGATCCATGAAGCGTGTCCACCAAGGGCCGCCCCAGACCGGGGCCTTCCTCGGCAACCCGATCCAAGGCCGCAGCGATCAGCAAGAGTGTCTGCCGATCCACCTTCCGTAGCTCGTGAAGCCAGTCACGGACCTCTGGAACGATCACTATCTGCCAGTTCACTCAAGCATAATAAATTTCTTATGTTGATCCAAGAGGAGCTTTGGCAACTCAGCGTATTGCCAGCGCAACGAAACCTCCCTCTCCTCTTGATGTGGAGATCTTGAGGCAGGAATCACGGGTGGCCCAGAGAAGGAACCTTGCCGGAGTCGCCCGAGCAATCGATTGTCTCCAGGCGGGGGACACGATCGGAGACCCTGCATGCCGACCGATCACAATGCTTGCGGGTGCCCCTTCGCCGTGTTCGCTCAGCCCGGCCTGGCCCAGCGTCCCGTCGAGAACACCTCGCACCTCGTCGATCATCGCAACGCGGTCATCACGAAGACCACATACCGCAAGTAGATCAGACTGGCGCACCTACAGGCACGGAGGCGTCAGGCGAAGCCTTCAAGGGTTAGTCACCCAGTAGTCACTCTCGCCCTGTCTCCAAGGCGAGAGGAGGGACGTTTTGCCTGGTGAACACTTCTTACTGGTGGGCACTACTGGGTTCGAACCAGTGACATCTCGCTTGTAAGGCGATCCGAGCAGGGGCGCGACCAGGGCCGATACCAGTACTGACCTGGACATACGGTCCACGACCGTCCGCCGGCGTCCGCCCCCGTCCGGGGTCGTTGTCACCCAGTTGGTCACTCAGGTGCGGCACATCGGATCAATCAGGCAGCAGCCTGAACGCCGATATGTGGCGAGGTCGGACGACCCTGAAATGTCGATGATCCACCGTGGCGATCTCTTTCAGCCCGAGGCGTTCAGCGATGGTGATCACTGCCGAGTCGACGAGCCCCAGCGGCAGATCGAGGTAGGTCTCGACGAGCTGCGCCATGCGCGGCAAGTCCTCCTCCTCCAACTCGGCCACGTGAAAGCCGTTAACGCCGAACGACTTGAGGAACGTCACCTCAGCCTGCGGACCCACACGAGAGTCGAGCAGATAGCCCACCTCGCCCATCACCGGCGAAGGAACGAGCAGTGGCCCTTCGGCCTGCCGGAGGAGTTTCAGACACGCCCGGTGATGTTGGTCCTTCACGTTACCTGCGGCGAGAAGAACACCCGTGTCACACAGGAGCACGTCAGCGGCCCCACTCCGAGCGAAGGATCTCTTCGTGCCGCTCAGCGAGATCGGAGGCGGCCTCGAACGACGCGAAGAACGGAAGATCGCGCTCGCTTGGCTCAGGCTCACCCAAGCGACCACGGATGAGCTCCAGGGCCGGACGCAGTTCCGCCTCCGGCAGCTGATCTACCAGGTGATGCAGTTCCTCACGCATGACGCTCATACCTACAAGTGTAGGTCGCCTACTTTCCGTGCATCAGGCTCATCCTCCCAAAGCATGATCAGAAGAGGCGACCGGATCCGGACATGTGTGACAGAGCAGTCCCTTCAAGGGGAGGAAGCTGGCTCCAGCAAGCATAACTCGCTGATCTGGCGAGCGATCATCACCTGACGAAGCACCCATATCTTCTGAAAACACAAGAGGCTCCGACCTGTTAACGCAGGTCAGAGCCTTGAAGTGGGCACTACTGGGTTCGAACCAGTGACATCTCGCTTGTAAGGCGAGCGCTCTACCGCTGAGCTAAGCGCCCGGGGAATCCCGTCGGACAGACGGGACAACACTTTACGCCACGCGGGGGGACTTCAGCACATCGAGAGGCCATGTGGTTCCCGCGTCGGTGAAGCCGGCGGCGCGCCAGCCGAGGAGGGCAGCGCCGAGCATGCCGGCGGACATGCCCAGGGCGGCATGGCGCAGGGGCGGGGCGTCGCGGAAGGCGAGGCGTTTGCCGAGCCGTTCGGCCAGGGGGTCGGAGAGGAGGGGGCCCGCCTCCGCGAGGCCTCCGCCGAGGACGATGGCGGAGGGGTCGAGGAGAAGCGTGTAGGTGGCCAGGGCGAGAGAGAGTGCCTCGACCGCCTCGTCCCAGATCTCCACGGCGAGAGGGTCACCGGAGGCGGTCAGGGTGGCGACCTGCTCGGCGCTGACCGAGACGGGTGGGACAACGGTGACGGATGAGGTGGTCGGCGGAGCGGCGGAGGGAGGGGACGAGACGGAGGAGGGAAGGGGGGAGGCGGCGCGGGTGGAGTAGCGGCGGGCTACGGCGGAGGCGGAGGCGTAGGTCTCCAGGCAGCCGATCTGGCCGCAGGCGCACGGTTCGCCCTCGGGGTGGACCGGTGTGTGGCCGATCTCGCCGGCCCAGCCACCGCTGCCGCCGTACGGCTCGCCACGCAGGATCGTGGCGCCCGCGATGCCGGTGCCGATGGGCAGGAACAGGAAGTCGGAGAGTTCGCGACCGGCTCCGAGAACACTCTCGGCCAGGCCGCCCGTGCGGACGTCGTGGCCGAGCATGACGGGGACGTCCAGCGGGACGAGGTCCTTCGCCGGGACGTCGCGCCAGCCGATGTTGGCGGAGTACAGAGCCACCTCGGCGGTGACCAGGCCCGGTACGGCGAGTCCGACTCCCTCGGGAGTGCCGCCCCCCGCGGCGGCGAGGTCGTCGATGAAGGACCGGATCGTCGCGATGACCGCCGCCGGTCCCCTGTCGCGCGGGGTGGCACGGCGGTCGGTACGGATGATCTCGCCGGAACGGGTGACGAGGCCGCCCTTCATCGACGTTCCACCGACGTCAAGAGCAACAACGAAGGAGCTCATGCACCCATCCAGCGGGTCGAAGGGGCGGGACCGAGCCCGACCCTAGCGCACACCGGGTACGCCGGAATGGAGGGATCTCCGCTCATATGGCCGAGCGCGTTGCTCGGAGGAGTATCCCTGTATGACCGGGAAACGTCCAACCTCATGTTTCCTGGAATGGCTGTTCTCAGGGGACCCGGCGCAGGACCCTGGCCAGGGCGGCCTCCACCTCGTCGGCCAGGCCGGGCGCACAGGCGCCGGAGACGGCCGGCCTGTCGTCGCCCCGCGCGAGCCGTACCGCTCCGCAGGACCGGCACTCCACCTCGCCCAACCGGCAGATGAGTGCGACGGAGCCGCACGAGAGGCACGTGTCGAGGTCGACTTCGTGGGTGCGCCGGCAGTCCGGGCAGATCAGCACCTGCGCCTCGTGGCGCACTCCGCGCGCCCACGGGCTGGAGCCACGGATCGGGTCGGTCTGCCTGGCCCCGCAGGAGAAGCAGGGCATGATCGCCTCCGAGAGGTCGGACCGGCGAGGCACCTCGTGAGCGGGCGTCCGCCGGATCACCGCTTAGGGAAGGTCGGCGAGTGCCTTGCGGTACTCGGCGATGTCGCGGGCCCGCGAGATCGGGTTCACGACGCGCCAGCGAACCACGCCCTCGCCGTCGATGATGAAGGTCCCGCGCTCCGCGCAGCCCTTCTCGTCGTCGAATACACCGTACGCCCGCGCGACCTGCCCGTGCGGCCAAAAGTCGGAGAGCAGCGAGAAGGTGTAGCCCTTCTGATCCGCCCATGCGCGGTGGGCGAAGGTTGAGTCAACCGAGACGGTGAGAACTTTAACGTCCTCGGGCGTGTCGGCGATGAACTCGTCGCGGATGGCGTCGAGCTCGTTGCCGCAGACGCCGGTGAACGCCAGGGGGTAGAAGATCAGCACGATCTTTTTGCCCCGGTGTCCGGAAAGCTTGACCGGGGTGCCGTGCTGGTCGTTCAACTCGAAGTCGGGAGCCTGGTCACCCACCTCGATCGCCATGATCGGGGCTCCTTTCCTCGGCTGACGGCAGGCGTCATCATCCTGCCGTACGGCCCGCGCGAGCCGTACGGCAGGGCGGACCCTTAGCGGCGCGCCTTGGGCGTCGCCAGACGCGTCCCCGACCAGTCGGGGGCGGCACTGATGCTGCTGGTCTGCGAGAGACCCGCAGTGGTGGCGTCTTCCCCGATGTCGCTCGGCTCCACGTGCCCGTCCCGGCCGGCTTTGGGAGTGAGCAGCCAGATCTGGCCACCGTCGGTGAGGTTGGTCACCACGCTGCTCAGGGCGTCGAACAGATCACCGTCGCCGTCACGCCACCACAGCAGCACGACGTCGACGACGTCCTCGAAGTCTTCGTCGACCAGTTCGTTACCGGTCAGTTCCTCGATGGAGTCGCGCAGATCGTCGTCGGTATCCTCATCCCATCCGACCTCCTGCACCACCTGACCCGGCTTGAGGCCGAGTCGTTCGGCCAGGCCGCGTTCGCCTTGCGCCTGACCCGCGGTCGCGCTCACGTTTGTCCCTCCTGCTTGAATGGCCCCGCAATCACACGGTGCTCAGAGTGCTTCGGCACAGTCCACACGCTGTGACCCTCAGTCGTCAACGGTCGCCACGGCAACGACTGGGCTACGTATGAATTAGTCCGACAAAAACGACAAACGGACCTGGCGTTCCAGATTGTCGACGTTGAGATCCACGATGGCGATGGACTGCCAGGTTCCCAGCGCGAGCCGTCCCGCGAGAACCGGGACGGTGGCGTACGGCGGAATGAGGGCGGGCATGACATGCGACCGTCCATGCCCTCGTGATCCGTGCGCATGCCTCCATCTGTCATCGGCCGGGAGCAGAACCTCCAGGGCCGCGAGCAGATCGTCGTCGCTGCCCGAGCCCAGCTCCAGCAGCGCGACCCCCGCGGTCGCGTGGGGCACGAAGACGTTCAACAGGCCGTCGCCCCCACATGACCGGACGAAGCTCTCGCACTCGGAGGTGATGTCGTGCACCCGCTGTTGGGAACCCGTTATCACCTCGATCGTCTGAGATCTCACATACCGATCCTACGATCCATCATGAGCTGCGATGACGACCGCACCCCGTCCGGGAGAGCGCGGGCGGCTTCGCCGCCGCCCGATCTTCGTCGGTACGGGGCCGGAGGTGTCGCACCCAATTTCGGGAATGTCCTCGTTTGGACCGTTCCCCACCGGGAGGAGCCGGACCCGAGGCCGGGAACAGAGCATCGGGATACGCCTGCCGGATGTGACGTTTCCCGACAGCGGGGCCGGACGGCGGCCGCGGCACCGCTCACGGCTGGCGCGCGAATCGTTACCACTTCGGCACGGAGCCGCACGGGCCGCGGCCTCGTCTCTCACGCGAGGGAGGCGCACCACGGGACTCCGCAGAGCGGACGCGGCGCGAAAGATGACGGGAAAAAGGGCGAAAGACGATACGCATGGCGTCCGTCAGGCACCTTCAGCGGGGATCATGCGTTGTGTACGGTGAGGGCCCCGATCACGACACCCGGGCACATGGCGCGGCGGCGAGGGAGGGCGCCCTCCCCTTATCGGGGACTCGCGGGTCCCCGAGGGTCTTCGAGGGGTTCTCGGCAGGGCCCCGCGGAAGGCTCCGGCGAGGGGCGTGAGGGCGGGCCAGGCGGAGGGTCCCAGATTCCCAGGAGGGGAGTCTGTGAAAAAGGGGCAACCTCGATGTAACCTTCTGGTGGCAATTCGTCCTACCATCGGTGGTCTAGGCCACTTTCGTATCACTGCCAGCAGGGATCTCCTGGTTACCGGTAAGTAGAGATGCACTTTCCGGGGTAAGCGACCAGGATGGAAGACGACCTACTCCAGACAAAAGTCCATCCTCGGAAGGCGAGACCCAGTGGCTTCCGGACGCCAGCGTTTCTCGATCATCAGCGACGGCCTACCCAGCCAGCTTCCTGATGTCGACCCCAGCGAGACCCAGGAGTGGCTTGAGTCGCTCGACAACGTCATCAAGACGGAGGGGCGCACTCGGGCCCGTTATCTGATGCTCCGGCTCTTGGAGCGCGCCCGCGAACACCAGGTCGGGGTGCCCGGCCTGCGCAGCACCGACTACATCAACACCATCCCGCCGGAGCGCGAGCCCTGGTTCCCCGGCGACGAGTACGTCGAACGCCGGATCCGCGCCTACACGCGCTGGAACGCGGCCGTGATGGTGACCCGGGCCAACGCCCGCACCAATGTTGGCGGGCACATCGCCACCTACGCCTCCGCCGCGTCGCTCTACGAGGTGGGCTTCAACCACTTCTTCCGCGGCAAGGACCACGGCGAGTCCGGAGACCAGGTCTTCTTCCAAGGCCACGCCGCCCCGGGGATCTACGCCCGCGCCTTCCTGGAGGGCCGCCTCAACGAGGCCCAGCTCGACGCCTTCCGCCAGGAACTCTCCCACGGGTTCAGGGGCCTGCCCTCCTATCCTCACCCCCGCCTGATGCCCGACTTCTGGGAGTTCCCCACGGTCTCCATGGGTCTCGGCCCGATCGGGGCGATCTACCAGGCCCGGTTCAACCGCTACCTGCTGAACCGGAAGATCAAGGACACCAGCCGCAGCCACGTCTGGTGTTACCTCGGCGACGGCGAGATGGACGAGCCCGAGTCGCTCGGCGCGATCGGCGTGGCGGCCCGTGAGGAGCTCGACAACCTCACCTTCGTCATCAACTGCAACCTGCAGCGCCTCGACGGCCCGGTACGCGGCAACGGCAAGATCATCCAGGAGCTGGAGTCCTACTTCAGGGGCGCCGGCTGGAACGTCATCAAGGTCGTCTGGGGTCGCGACTGGGACCCGCTGCTCGCGGCCGACGTCGACGGTGTGCTGGTCAACAAGATGAACACCGTCCCCGACGGCCAGTTCCAGACGTACTCCGTCGAGACCGGCGGATACATCAGGGAAAACTTCTTCGGCGACGACCCGCGCCTGCGCAAGATGGTCGAGCACCTGTCGGACGAGGACATCCGCAAGCTGTCGCGCGGCGGCCACGACTACCGCAAGGTGTACGCGGCCTACAAGGCGGCTCGTGAGCACGTCGGCCAGCCGACGGTCATCCTCGCCCAGACCATCAAGGGCTGGACTCTCGGCAAGGACTTCGAGGCGCGCAACGCGACGCACCAGATGAAGAAGATGTCCAAGAGCGACCTGAAGGAGTTCCGCGACCGGCTCTACCTGCCGATCCCCGACTCCGCCCTCGAGGGCGACCTTCCCCCGTACTTCCACCCGGGCGAGAACGACCCCGAGATCCAGTACATGAAGGAGCGCCGCGCGGCCCTGGGTGGTTTCCTGCCCAAGCGCGTGGTGCGCGCCAAGCCGGTCAAGCTTCCCGGCGACGCCGCGTACGCGCAGCTGAAGAAGGGCTCCGGCAAGCAGAACGTCGCCACCACCATGGCGTTCGTCCGCCTGCTCAAGGACCTGATGCGCGACAAGGATCTCGGCAACAGGTTCGTGCCGATCATCCCGGACGAGGCGCGCACCTTCGGTCTTGACGCGATCTTCCCGACGGCGAAGATCTACTCACCGCACGGCCAGACGTACGAGGCGGTCGACCGCGAGCTGCTGCTGTCGTACAAGGAGGCGACCGACGGTCAGATCCTGCACGAGGGCATCAGCGAGTCGGGGTCGATGGCCTCCACGATCGCGGTCGGCTCGTCGTACGCCACGCACGGCGAGCACATGATCCCGATCTACATCTTCTACTCGATGTTCGGGTGGCAGCGAACCGCCGACCAGATGTGGCAGCTCGCCGACCAGATGGGCAGGGGCTTCCTGCTCGGCGCCACCGCGGGCCGCACCACGCTGAACGGCGAGGGCCTGCAGCACGAGGACGGCCACACCCCGCTGATCGCCTCGACGAACCCGGCCGCGGTCTCGTACGACCCTTCGTGGGGGTTCGAGGTGGCCCACATCGTCAAGGACGGCCTGCGGAGGATGTACGGCGAGGAGCCGGAGAACGTCTTCTACTACCTGACCGTCTACAACGAGCCCTACCTCCAGCCCGCCGAGCCCTCCGACCTGGACGTGACGGGTCTGCTCAAGGGTCTGTACAGGTTCGCCCCGGCTCCCACCGTGTCCGGGCCGAAGGCCAACATCCTCTCGTCCGGTGTGGCCGGGCCGTGGGCGATGGAGGCCCAGCGGATGCTGGCCGAGGACTGGGGTGTGGCAGCCGAGGTCTGGTCGGCCACCTCCTGGGCGGAGCTGCGCCGCGACGCGCTCGCCGCCGAGGAGCACAACCTGCTCAACCCCGACTCCGAGAAGCGCGTGCCGTACGTCACGCAGGCGCTGTCGGCGGCGCAGGGGCCGTTCGTGGGTGTGAGCGACTACATGCGGGCGGTCCAGGACCAGATCGCCCAGTGGGTTCCCGGCGACTGGAGCTCGCTCGGCACCGACGGCTTCGGCCTGTCGGACACCCGGTCGGCGCTGCGCCGCCACTTCCACGTGGACGCGGCCTCGATCACTCTGGCCGTGCTCACCCAGCTGGTCAACAGGGGTGAGCTCGACCAGGAGGTGCTGGGTGACGCCATCTCCATGTATCACCTGAAGAACGGCGTGACCGAGGCGGCGGGCGCCGAGAGCAACGACACCCAGTCCATGGGAGTTTGATCGTCGCCGGGCGGGTTCTCCTTTTCCATGGAGGGCCCGCCCGGTTAGTGTTAGTCGCTCCCCCCGGCGAACGATTCCAGGGGAGAGCGTTTCATGGCAACAATCCTTAGGGCGGCCGCGACGGTCACGGCCCTGTCAACCGTGCTCTCCGCCTGCGGTGGCGGACCCGGCGGGGACGACTCCCTCGCGGGCGGGCTCGTCGGAGGCGAGGTCGTCTCGGGCACGACCGCGCCGACCGTCACCCCCGCCACCCCTGCGGAGGCGATCGCCTGGGGGCCGTGCACGGGGGTGAGGCGGCCCGGCGGTGAGACCCCGCAGCCCAGCTCCGCGCAGCAGTGCGGGAAGCTCAGGGTCCCTCTCGACTACGCCAACCCGGACGGCGACTCCATCGAGATCGCCGTCATCCGCGTCAAGGCCGCCGACCCCGGCAGACGGATCGGCTCGCTGGTCTTCAACTTCGGCGGCCCCGGCGCCTCGGGTGTGGAGACCATGGCCCAGGCCGCCAAGGTGTTCACCACCCTGAACAGCCGTTTCGACCTGGTCAGCTTCGACCCGCGCGGTGTCGGCGAAAGCTCAGGTGTCCGGTGCGGCGACAGCTCGGTGATGGACAGGTTCACCTCGATGGACACCCTGCCCGCCAACGAGGACGAGCGCGCCAGGAGCAGGGAGATCACCAAGGAGTTCGTGACGGCCTGTCAGCAGACCTCGGGCAGGCTGCTGCCCTACATCGGCACGGTGAACGCCGCCGCGGACATGGACCGTCTCCGCGTGGCCTTGGGCGAGAAGCGGCTGGGCTACTTCGGCATCTCCTACGGGACGCAGCTCGGCGCGGTCTACGCGACGAGGTTCCCGCAGAACGTGGGCCGGTTCGTGCTGGACGCCCCGCTGGATCCGAGCGTCTCCATGGCGACGCGCACGAGGGTTCAGACGAAGGGGTTCCAGCACGCCTACGACGCCTTCCTGAGGGACTGCGTGAAGCAGCCCCGCGAGTGTGAGATCGGCAGCGACGCGACCGTCGCGAACAAGAACGTCGTGAAGCTCATGAACGAGCTGAACGACAAACCGCTCAAGGTCGACAAGCGTCTCCTGACGCAGGGGCTGGCGGGCGTCGGCATCGCCGCAGCGCTGTACTCGAAGCTGACCTGGCCGCTGCTGGACCAGGCGCTGGGCCAGGCGACGAAGGGCGACGGGCGGATCCTGCTGGCGCTGGCCGACAGCTACAACGGCCGTCAACCCGACGGGAGCTACACGACGCTCATGAGCAGCTTCCCCGCGATCAGCTGCGCGGACACCACCGAGCGGCCCACTCCCGAGCAGCTGGCCGCGCTGGAGGACGAGACGATGAAGGCCTCCCCGCTGTTCGGCGGCGCGGGGATGGGCCTGATCTGCTCGATGTGGCCGGTCCCCGGCAACGACGAGGCGAGGCGGATCGACGCCACGGGCTCGGCGCCGATCCTGGTGATCGGCGGCACCGGCGACCCCGCCACGCCGTACGAGTGGGCTCCGAAGCTGACAAAGGAGCTCAGGACGGGTGTGCTGGTGACCTACAGGGGTGAGGGACACGGCGCCTACCTGTCCGGTGACACCTGCGTCAAGAAGGTGACCGACGCCTACCTGATCGACGGGAAGGTCCCCGCCGAGGGGACCGTCTGCGACGGCTCGTGACGCGGCGGGCCCGCGCGGGCGGGGTCACACACCCGGACGGGCGATGATCAGCTGATTTCTCCGGTGCGGCTCACCTCACCGACCTGCGTGAGCACCGGTGATTCCCCCCGAAAGATCCAGAGATCGGTTGAAGAGACAAAAACACATCGATACCCTGTGGCGACGCATCTCATTGGAGCTCGATGACCGCGCGACCACAACACCCACTGGCCCCACTGTCGGATTCCCCTGGCAGGAGGCCTTCCAAGCCCTCGGGCTTCAAGTCCTCCAGGGCGATCGCCATCACCGGAATCGGTGTCGTCTCGATGCTTCTCGTCTCCTCCTGCTCCACGCCGAACTACGAGGAGGTGGGCGCCGAGTGTGTCGACCTCGACAACCGTCAGCCGGACGGCAGCTACGCGGTCGTGGACGAGGACCTCTGCGACGACAGGCGCTACCACGGCTCGCGGGGCGCCTACGGCTGGTACTACGGAGGCGTCAGATCCGGCTCCCTCATCCGGCAGGGCACCACCGTGCGCCCCTCGGACGTCCAGATCACCAGCCGCAAGGGCACGCTGATCCAGCGGGGTGGCTTCGGCGGCCGAAGCGGATCGGGTGGCGGGAGCTGATCCGGCGCCGATGAGCAAGCCGACGAACCACAGGTGAGCGACAGGTGAGCAGGAGATGAGACGCGAGACCTCACTGCCTCGCGACGACTGGGAGAGCGTCATCGAGGGCCACGGCCTGGCCTATCACCGTTCGGCCCATCCCGAGGGCCTTGACCGCCCTTACTGGGATGAGACCGTCCAGTACGTCTTCTCCATGGACGAGGTCCTCGACCTGGAGAACCAGGTCGAGGAACTGCACCGGATGTGCCTGAACGCCGTGGAGCACGTCGTCGCCAAGGGCCGCTACGCCGACTTCGCGATCCCGCCGTGGGTGGCCCCGGAGATCGCCGCATCCTGGGAGCGGAACGACCCGCACCTGTTCGGCCGCTTCGACCTGCGCTACGACGGGACCGGCCCCGCCAAACTGCTGGAGTACAACGCCGACACCCCCACCAGTCTCCTGGAGAGTTCGGTGGTGCAGTGGTTCTGGCTACGCGACCGCTACCCGGACGACGACCAGTGGAACTCCATCCACGAGCGGCTGATCGCCAGGTGGCAGCAGATCTCGACCGGCCTGCCCACCGGGCCCACCCACTTCGCCTGGACCAACATGGACACCTCGGGCGAGGAGGTGATGACCCTCGCCTACCTGCAGGAGACCGCCGACCAGGCCGGGCTCAAGACCGTCGCGGTGGCGATGGAGGACATCGGCTGGGACGACCTGAACCTCCGCTTCGTCGACATGGATCGCAGGGTGATCCGCTCGCTCTGCAAGCTGTACCCGTGGGAGTGGGCCATCACCGACCCGTTCGGGACACGGGCGGTGCGCCAGCAGGTCTCGACGACCTGGATCGAGCCGCTGTGGAAGATGCTGCTGTCCAACAAGGCGCTGCTCGCGGTGCTCTGGGAGCTGTATCCGGGGCACCCGAACCTGCTGCCCGCCTACCTCGACGGCCCCCGCGACATGTCCTCCTACATCGTCAAGCCGCTGCTCGGCCGCGAGGGCGCCAACATGCGGATCGTCACCCCCGACGAGCACGTCGAGACCCTCGGCGGCTACGGCGCCGAGGGATACGTCTACCAGGAGTTCCAGGCGCTGCCCGTCTTCGAAGGCTGGCGTCCCGTCCTCGGCGCCTGGGTCGTCCACGACGAGGCGGCGGGTGCCGGCATCCGCGAGACCTCGGGGTTCATCACCGACGACACGTCGTCCTTCGTCCCGCACCGCATCGAACTCTGAGTCCCGGAAAGAGAAACAACACATGAGTCCCACCCCCGTGCCAGCCCTCCCCGTCGTGCCCGGTGCCGAGGCGCTCTCGCTCGCCGAGGTCCTCGGGCGCGGCGCGCTCGCGATCGTCCTGTACGCCGCGCTCGGCGTGATCCTGCTCATCATCGGTTTCTACGTGCTCGACCTGGTCACCCCCGGCAGGCTCGGCAAGATCATCAAGGAGGGGCGCAACCCCAACGCCACCCTGCTCGCCGGCTCGGGGCTGGCGGCCGTCGGGCTGATCGTGGCGGCCTCCATCTGGTCCTCGGGCGGCGCCCTGCAGGAGGGCCTGCTCGCGACGCTGGTCTTCGGCCTGGTCGGCATCGCCGTGCAGACCGTGGCGATGCTCGCGTTCGACAAGGTGGTGGGCATCTCGGTGCGCGCGCTGGTCATGGAGCCGGATCTCCAGCCGGGTGCCCGGCTGCTCGCGATCACCCACCTCGCCATCGGCCTGATCACCGCCGTCGCGGTCGTCTGAACCCCCGCCCGACGCGCCCCGCCCTCCTGTGCGTTCACATCCCGGTGGACGTACGGGACATGGGCGTGCGGGCGCGCGGGCGTACCGAACGGGATCGCGGCGGACGCGCGGACCCCGGTCGTGCGGGACGTACAAGATCGGGGAGCGCGCCCTGTCCGGAGCCGCGGCTGGTGCATCTCCCGCGACCTGGCACTCTTAGTGGCGTGAGGGAGCGGAGCGAGCGAAGGTTCGGGCACAGCGACGTCGTGACCGGAGGAGACGGGAGGGATCCCGACTCCGACCGGATCCGGGAGGACACCACGCGCCGGCTGGAGCGGGCCATGGGCACGCTGGGCACGGCCGCCATGTCCCGCATGGACGACCGGCTGATGTGGTTCCGCGCCCTGTCGGCCGAGGACAGGTCCTGGGTCGGCCTGGTCGCCCAGGCCGGGATCGCCGCGTTCGTGGAGTGGTTCCAGCATGCCGGAGAGGGCCGCCCGACCCCCAGTATCGAGTTCTTCGGCACCGCGCCCAGGGAGCTGAAGCGGTCCATCTCGCTGCAGCAGACCGTCGACATCGTGCGGGTGGTGGTCGAGGTGGTCGAGGCGCAGACCGAGGAACTGGCGGCGCCCGGCGGGGACCACCAGCTTCAGCAGGCGATGCTCCGCTACACCCGCGACGTCGCCTTCGCCGCCGCGCAGGTGTACGCCCGCGAGGCCGAGGCTCGCGGGGCCTGGGACGCACGGCTGGAGGCGTTGATCGTGGACGCCCTGGTGAGGGGCGAGGTCGACGACGGCCTGCACTCGTGGGCCGCCGCGCTCGGCTGGACCTCCGCCCCCGTCGTGGTGCTGGCGGGGCAGACCCCCGACGATGACCCGCAGGCGGTCATCGACGCGCTGCGCGACCGGGGCCGCAGGTCGGGCCTGGACATGCTGGCCGGGGTGCAGGGCGACCGTCTGATCGTGATCGTGGGCGGGGCGGACAGCGTCGCCGCGGCGGCCAGGCACGTGGTGCCGCGCTTCGGCGCCGGTCCGATCGTGATCGGGCCCGAGGTGGCCGATCTGCACTCGGCCGCGAGTTCGGCGCGGGCGGCGATAGCCGGGCTGCGGGCCGCCGCGGGGTGGCCGGACGCGCCCAGACCGGTTCACGCCGAGGACCTGCTGGCCGAGCGGGCCATCGACGGCGACGGCGACGCCAGGGCACAGCTGATCGAGAACGTCTATCTGCCGTTGATCGGCACCCCGCTCCTCGACACCCTCGCGACCTACCTGGAACAGGGCACGTCCCTGGAAGCGACGGCCCGCCTGCTTTTCGTCCATCCGAACACGGTGCGCTACCGTCTGCGTAAGATCACGGAGTTGACCGGCTATCAGCCGACCGAGGGACGGTCCGCCTTCACCCTCCAGGTGGGGCTGATCCTCGGGCGCCTGTCGGAGACTCCGGTGACCTAGAATCCTTTACTTAATCTCCGCGAAACTCCCGCTGTAGGTTCCCTACAAAGAAGTGGGGACAAAGTTCGTCTGGATCTCCATCCATGTATTGAACCTCTACAGGGCAGGCTGGATTTTGTGCTCGTCATCGTCGCTCCGGGCCAGGGTGCCCAGACTCCAGGCTTTCTCGCTCCATGGCTCGAACTACCGGGCGTGGCCGATCGGCTGACCGCTTGGTCGGAGCTGGCCGGCCTCGACTTGATCGCCTACGGGACCACCGCGGACGCGGACGAGATCCGTGACACCGCCGTCGCGCAACCACTCCTCGTAGCCGCCGGGCTCGCCGTCGCCGAGGTGCTCGGGGCCTCCCCCGACATCGTCGCCGGGCACAGTGTGGGCGAGTTCACCGCCGCCGCGCTGGCCGGGGTGATCACTCCCGAGCAGGCCGTCGGCCTCGTCCGCGAGCGCGGCCAGGCCATGGCCAAGGCCGCGACGGTCACCGAGACCGGCATGTCCGCCGTTCTCGGCGGCGTCGAGGAGGAGGTCCTCGCGGCCATCGCCGACAAGGGACTCACCCCCGCCAACATCAACGGCGCCGGGCAGATCGTGATCGGCGGCACGCTGGAGCAGCTGGCGGAGTTCAAGGCCGAGCCGCCCGCGCGGGCCAGGGTGATCGCCCTCTCGGTCGCCGGAGCGTTCCACACCGTCCACATGGCCTCCGCGGCCACCCATCTGCGGGAGGCCACCGCGGACATCACACCGGCCGATCCCGCCGTCACGCTGCTGTCCAACAGCGACGGGTCGGCGGTCACGAGCGGCGCCGAGTTCATGAAGCGCCTGGTCGACCAGGTCGCCAACCCGGTGCGCTGGGACGCCTGCATGGCCACGATGGCCGAGCTCGGCGTCACCACGATGATCGAGCTCGTTCCCGGCGGCACGCTCACCGGCCTGGCCAAGCGTGCTCTGCGCGGGGTGACGACCGTCGCCCTGAAGACCCCCGACGACCTGGAGGCCGCGCGAGCCGCCCTTGAGTCGAACCAGGAGCGGTGACCGAGGAATGAAGACCTCACAGGGCGCGCCCGGCGCGAAGATCCTCGCCTTCGGCCACTACCAGCCTTCCAACGTGGTGACCAACGACGATCTGTCGGCGACGATGGAGACCAACGACGCCTGGATCCAGAGCCGCGTCGGCATCAAGGAGCGCCGGATCGCCCCGGACAACGAGTCCGAGATCGACCTGGCCGTGCAGGCGGGCGGCAAGGCCCTCGCCGCGAGCGGCCTGGCGGTCTCCGACATCGACCTGGTGATCGTCGCCACCTGCACGCTGGAGACGCAGATCCCCAACGCCGCCGGCCGGGTGGCCACCCGGCTGGGCATCGACGCCCCCGGCGCCTTCGACGTCAACACCGCCTGCTCGGGTTTCTGCTACGCGCTCGCGGTCGCCAACGACGCGATCCGCGCGGGCTCGGCGACCCACGTGCTCGTCGTCGGCACCGAGAAGCTCTCCCAGTGGATCGACTGGACCGACCGGGCCACCGCGGTGATCTTCGCCGACGGCGCGGGCGCCGCGGTCGTCGGCCCCTCCGACACCCCGGGCATCGGTCCCGTGGTGTGGGGCAGCGCCGGCGACAAGTTCGACGCGATCATCATCAAGGACCGTGACTCCTTCCTGCACCAGGAGGGCCAGACCGTGTTCCGATGGGCGACCACCGAGCTTCACCCCATCGCCAAGGAGATCTGCGAGCGTTCCGGGGTGGCCCCCGCCGACCTCGCGGCCTTCGTCCCCCACCAGGCCAACCTGCGCATCATCGAGTCGATCGCCCGCAAGCTCGGCGCGGACAACGCCGTCGTCGCCAAGGACATCGTCCTGGCGGGCAACACCTCCGCCGCCTCGATCCCGCTCGCCCTGTCCCGGATGATCGAGCGGGGCGAGGTCCAGGCGGGCGGGCTCGCCCTGCTGCTCGGCTTCGGCGCGGGCCTGACCTACGCGGGCCAGATCATCGAGATCCCCTAGAGCTTCCGCGCGGCCCCGCCGCACGGGAAACCAGAAGAACCGATTCCAAGGAGAACACGCGACATGGCTCTGACCGAGCAGGAGATCCTCGCCGGTATCGGCAAGATCATTAACGAGATCACCGGGATCCCGGCCAACGAGGTCACCCCGGAGAAGAGCTTCGTCGACGACCTCGACATCGACTCGCTGTCCATGGTCGAGATCGCCGTCGCCGCTCAGGACGAGTTCGGCGTCGAGATCCCGGACGACCAGCTCAAGCACCTCAAGACCGTCAAGGACGTCATCAACTTCATCCAGAACTGAGACGTTTTCCGCTTATCCCCAGCCCAGATTGACCAGCGATTCACAAGGAGCGCAGCAGTGAGTACAGACCAGGTACGTGTCGTCGTCACCGGGCTCGGCGCGACCACGCCTCTCGGTGGAGACGTCGCCTCGACCTGGTCGGCGCTCCTCGCCGGTCAGTCGGGCGTCAGCGGTATCACCGCCGACTGGGTGGACTCCGTCCCGGTGAAGTTCGCCGCCTTCTCCGCCGTCGACCCGACCGAGGTCCTGCCCCGGCCGGAGTCGCGGCGGCTGGACCGGGCCGAGCAGTTCGCGCTCGTCGCGGCCCGCGAGGCGTGGGCGCACGCCGCGATCGACAAGGTCGACCCCGAGCGGCTCGGCGTCGTCGTGGGCAGCGGCATCGGGGGCATCACCACGATCCTCGCCGCCTACGACACCTTCAAGGAGAAGGGCTGGCAGCGGCTCTCGCCGTTCACCGTTCCCATGCTGATGCCGAACGGCTCGGCGGGCTGGATCGGCATCGAGGTCGGCGCGCGCGCCGGCGTCCACGCCACGGTGAGCGCCTGTGCCACCGGCGCCGAGTCGATCGGGTACGCCATCGAGATGATCCGCTCGGGCCGAGCCGACGTGGTCGTGGCCGGCGGCACCGAGGCGGCCATCCACCCGCTGAACATCGGGTCCTTCGCGGCCATGCGCGCCATGTCCACCCGCAACGACGAGCCGCAGCGCGCCTCCAGGCCGTGGGACAAGGGCCGCGACGGCTTCGTCCTCGGCGAGGGTGCCGGCATCCTCGTCCTGGAGTCCGAGGAACACGCCCTCGCGCGCGGCGCCACGATCTACGCCGTGGCCGCCGGCGTCGGCTACTCGGCCGACGCCCACCACATCGCGCAGCCGGAGCCGACCGGCGCCGGGGTCATGCTGGCCATGCGCCGCGTCCTGGAGAACGCCGGCATCACCGGCGCCGACGTCAAGCACGTGAACGCGCACGCCACCTCCACCCCCGCGGGTGACGTGGTGGAGACGATGGCCATCAAGGAGGTCATCGGCGACCACCCGCTGGTCAGCGGCACCAAGTCGATGACCGGTCACCTGCTCGGCGGCGCCGGCGGTATCGAGTCCGTTTTCACCGTTCTCGCCCTGCACGAGCGACGCGCGCCCGGAACCATCAACGTGGACGACCTCGACGACGGCATCGAGGTCGACATCGTGCGCGGAGAACCGCGCGCCCTGCCGGACGGTCAGATCGCCGCGATCAACAACTCCTTCGGGTTCGGCGGACACGACGTCGCCGTGGCCTTCACCAGCGTCTGACAGGGGCTCAAGATGACCGTGCTCGACAAGGGGCTGGTGAGCGAGGACTCCGAACAGGAGCCTCTCGATCCCCGTGACCCTCAGGTGCGTCTCTCCGCTCTGCTCGACGAGGGCTCGATCCGGCTGATCTCACCGGTCGACCGCAGCGGCGTGCTCGCCGCGACGGGCCGCGTGGAGGGTGTGCCGGTCGTCGCGTTCGTCAGTGACGCCCGGGTCCAGGGCGGCGCGATGGGCAGCGAGGGGTGCGAGCACATCGTGCACGCCTACGACATCGCGGTCCGCGAGCGGGTTCCCGTCATCGGTGTCTGGCACTCCGGCGGTGCCCGCCTCGCCGAGGGCGTGGAGTCGCTGCACGCGGTCGGCCGCGTCTTCGCCGCGATGACCCGCGCCTCCGGCGTGGTCCCGCAGCTGTCCGTGGTCGTCGGCCCCGCGGCGGGCGGCGCCGCCTACGGCCCGGCGCTGACCGACATCGTGATCCTGGCCGACGAGGGCCGCATCTTCGTCACCGGTCCCGACGTGGTCCGCAGCGTCACCGGCGAGCAGATCGACATGGCCGCCCTGGGCGGTCCCGAGCCGCACAGCAAGCGCAGCGGCGTCGTCCACGTGGTCACCAAGACCGAGACCGACGCCTACGTGCAGACCCGCCGCCTGGCGGTGCTGTTGGGCCACCAGGGCCGGGTGCGCGCCGGGGTCGAGGAGGTCGACTTCTCCGGCCTGCTGCCCGACAACGTGCGCCGCGCCTACGACGTGAAACCGCTCGTCACGGGCCTGCTGGACGAGCCCGGCGTGGAGTTGCACGCCAAGTGGGCACCCAACATCGTCACCGCCCTGGGCCGCCTCGGGGGGCGGACCGTGGGTGTGGTGGCCAACAACCCGATGCGCCTGGGCGGCTGCCTCGACTCCGCCTCCGCGGAGAAGGCCGCCAGGTTCGTCCGGATGTGTGATGCCTTCGGGGTGCCGCTGATCGTCCTGGTGGATGTTCCGGGCTACCTGCCGGGCGTCGGCCAGGAGCACGACGGCGTGGTCCGCCGCGGCGCCAAGCTCCTGCACGCCTTCGCCGAGGCCTCCGTGCCGCGGATCACCCTGGTGACCAGGAAGGCCTACGGCGGCGCCTACATCGCGATGAACTCCCGCGCGCTGGGCGCGACCAAGGTGTTCGGCTGGCCGACGACCCAGATCGCGGTCATGGGCGCGGTCGCCGCGGTCCGCGTCCTCAAGCGCCGCGAACTCGCCGCCGCCCCCGAGGAGGAGCGCGCCGCCCTGGAGGCCAGACTCGCCGAGGAGCACGAGATCCTCGCGGGCGGCCTGGACCGGGCCATCGAACTCGGCGTGATCGACGAGGTGATCAAGCCCGAGGAGACCCGGGGCGCCATCGCGAGGGTCCTGGCCCAGACGACCCCCGCCAGGGGCGCCCACGGCAACATCCCTCTCTGACGGTCGTTCGACGAGCCCTCGCCGGTGACGCCGGCGAGGGCTCCCCTGTCTTCCCTGCGTCCCTTTCCCGCGCAGGGAAGGGACGCGGGGCACGTTCCAAACCGTGTCCGAGGTAGTCGCCCGCACAGGAGAACGGACGCGCCCCTCGCCGGGCATGCCCGGTCAGACGGCGGCGTGCAGCCAGCGGACCGGAGCCCCTTCGCCCGCGTAGCGGAACGACTCAAGCTCGGCGTCCCACTGCTTGCCCAGCAGGCGGTCGAGCTCCTCCTCCAGCACCACGCGACCCTGACGAGCCATCAGCATGGCGGAGCGCAGCCGGTCCTCCGGGATCAGGATGTCGCCGTTCGCCCCGATCACGGCCGTGAAGGCGCCGAGGGAGGGGGTGTAGGCGTGCCGGGTCCCGTCGGCACCCGGTGAGGCGTCCTCGGTGATCTCGAAGCGGATCCGCTGCCAGCCCATCAGCGAGGAGGTGATGGCCGCCGCGGTACCGACACGGGCCTCCCACTCGGCCTGCGCGCGCACGTGACCGGGCGCGGCGGGCTGCGGAGTCCAGGTCAGGTCTACAGGCACGCCAAGGACACCTGCGACCGCCCATTCAATATGAGGGCACAGCGCAGGCTGAGCTGAGTGGACGTAAAGCACGCCACGAGCAGACACCGGACCTCCCGTTTCGTACGAGGTGCGCCTTCCCCAACGGCCTCATACCAGGATGATCACAAGTGACTGAAGGAGAGACTACCGTCGGTCGCGACGTCGCACCAGAGGGGGGTCATACCGAGATGTTGTGCCGCGGGCACTTGGCCAGGGCATCCTCGGGAATGAAGAAAACCCCATCACCTGGTAATCGCCCCCGGAGGACCAGATGAATACCGGTATCGAACGGGTCGAACCCATCCCTGGTTCGCCCGCTCTGATCAGAAAAGGTCAGATGTTGACCGACGCCGCGGGCCTCGCGGCCACCGCCCGCTGGGCCGACGCCGCCACCGAGATCGGGGGAGTCCACCGGGTGCGTCTGTCTCCGGGCGTTGACGTCTGCGATCTGGTGGCGTCGGTACGGGCGCGAGGCGTGCGCGCCTCCCCCAACCACGTCCTGACGGGCCAGCCGCTCTACTTCGGAGGCCCCGCCTCCCGCCCTTTCCCCAGCGCCGCCCTCCCCCCGCCCGAGCCCGCCCCCGCCGGGCGTGAGGCGGGCGCCGTGACGGTGACGCTCGCCGACACCGGCCTGACGGAGCACCCGTGGTGGCAGGAGCGCCCGTGGTTTCTGGAGCGGGGCCGAGCCTCCGACGAGGTGCCGGACTCCGACGGCGACGGCGAGCTGGACCTCCAGGCGGGACACGGCACGTTCATCGCCGGGCTGATCCTGCGGGCGGCCCCCTCGGCGCGGCTGCGGCCGATCCGGGTGCTGGACGGCCACGGCGTCGGGGACGAGGCCGGGCTGCTGCACCTGCTGGAGCGGCTGCGGGCCGACCCGCCGCAGGTGCTCAACCTGTCCTTCGGCGGGCACACCTTCGACGACCACCCCTCTCCGCTCGTGGAGGCCGCCCTGGAGGCCCTGGCCGGCACGGTCACGGTGGCCTGCGCGGGCAACACCGCCTCCGACCGCCCCTTCTGGCCCGCCGCGTCACCCGGGGTGATCGCCGTCGGGGCACTGGACACCGCCGGCGGGGCGAGAGCCCCGTTCTCGGCGTACGGGCCGTGGGTGGACGCGTGCGCCCCCGGCGAGTGGCTGTCCAGCACCTTCCTCGAACACGGGGCGTTCAACGGCTACGCACGCTGGAGCGGGACCTCCTTCGCCACCGCCCTGGTGAGTGGCGCGATCGCCGCCGCGTGCGCGGACAGGTCCCCGCAGGAGGCCGTGAAGCACGTCCTCGACCCGGCGAAGACCAGGCGGATCCCCGATTTGGGAGTCGCCGTGCCCACGTCAGGCTAAAGTCTCACCCAAAGTATTGGATCGAACACGCAAAGTGTTCTCCGTGACCCGGAGGTGCCGGTGAGCGACCAGCGCGCGATCGACGCCGTCCCGGTGGACGACCAGGCGGCCTGGGACGCGCTGGTCACCCGTTTCACGGGGCTGCTGTGGTCGGCCGTGCGCGCCTACGACCTGAGCCCTGCGGACGCCGCCGACGCGGTGCAGGGCACTTGGCTGCGGCTGCTGGAGAGCCTGCACACCATCCGCGACCCCGACAGGATCGGCTCCTGGCTGTTCACCACGGCCAAGCGTGAGGCCTCCCTCCTGAGCCGTCGGCATCGGGACGAGCGGCTGGTCGCCGATCTCTCCGACGCCGAGCACGCGCGGCTCGCCCCGGCGGGCGCCGCCCATGCCGATCCCGTGCTCGCCGTGCTGAGCGCCGACGAGGGCCGCCGTCTGTGGCAGGCCGTCGACGAGATGCACGAGCCGTGCCGATCGCTGTTCCGGCTGATGGCCACCGCCCCCGACGCGGGAGTCCACCAGCTGGCCGGGCGCCTGGGCATGCCCAGCGGCAGCTACGGCCCCACCCGGGGCCGCTGCCTGAACCGACTCCGCACCATGCTCATCGCCCGGGAGGCGACATCGTGACGCGACATCCGACGGCGATCGACGACGAGTCCCTGATCGCCGCGCTGCGCCTGGCCTCGGGAAGCGACCCGGTGCCCGCGCGGGTGACGACCGCCGCCCACGCGACCTTCGGCCTGCGGCTGCCCGGCGCCACCCAGGCCCGCTCCGTGGCCACGCCCGTGCCGCGAGGCGTCCGGTCCGCCGAGGGAGCACGGCTGCTGAGGTTCACCGCGGCCGAGCTCACGGTGGAGCTGGAGGTCACCTCCCTGGACGGCCTGGTCGACCTGGCGGGCCAGATCTCCCCCTGCCCCGAGGCCGGCACTCTGGTCGAGATCCGCACCCTGCACCTCACCGAGTCGCGGGTGCTGTCCTCGACGGGCCAGTTCGCCGTCACCGGCCTGCCGCCGGGCTGGTTCAGCGTGGTGTGCCGCCGGCCAGAGTGCCCCCCCGTGGTCACCACCTGGACCCGGATCCGCCCGTAGGTGACCTTCCAGGAGGCGCTCACCGACGCCGAGTGCGCGCTCGACCTCTCGGGCAGCGACCCGGCCCGCGCGCTCGCGCTCGCCCGCGGCGTGCTCGCCTCGCTTCCCGCGTCCTGCCGGGCGGATGCCCCGGCCGGCGCCACGGCGGGGAGCGGCGCGGCGAAAAACGATGCGACGGAGATCGGCGCGGCGAAAAGCGGAGAGCCGGAGATCGGCGCGCCGGAAGACGAAGGGCCTCAGGACGGAGGGCCTTCGGGGCGCCTCGCGGGGTGCGGGCACTGCGAGGCGGAGGCGGTGGCGCACCGGGCGGTGGCGGTGGCGGCGCGCGAGCTGGGCGACCTGCCGTTCGCCGAGGAGCACCTGCGCCGGGCGGTGTGGATCGCGCTCTCGGCGGGGCTGCCGCACCGGGCGGCCCAGGCGCGGCTGTCGCTGGTCCACATCCGTACGGAGCTGGGTCAGCCCGAGCAGGCGCTCGCCCTCGCCTCCGACGCCGAACCCGGCCTCACCCCGGCGGAGGTGGGCAAGCTCGGCGTGCACCGGGCCGTGGCCCTGGCGCGGCTCGGCCGCTACCGCGAGGCCGTCGACCACTGCGACAGGGCCGTTCCCGTCCTCGGCGGCGATGTCAGGTTCCTGGCCGGGGCGATGCTGAACCGCGGGCTCGCCCGGGTGTTCCTCGGAGAGCTGGAGGCGGCGGAGTCCGACCTGAGCCGGTGCGCGGAGCTGGCGCGGGGCGCGGGCCTGGAACACGTTCTCGCGCTCGCCGAGGGCAACCTGCCGTTCCTCGCCGCACGGCGCGGCGACCTGCCCACCGCGTTCAGCGCCTACCGGCGCGCCGAGAGCGTCCTGGTCGGCTACCCGGAGCGGCTGGCGACGGTGCGCTGCGACCTGGCCGAGGCCCTGATCGCCGCCCATCTGCCCGGCGAGGCACGGGTCCTGCTGGAGGCGGCGGTTCCCGAGCTGGCCGCGGCGGGCGCCGGGACGGCGCTCGCCGAGGCCCTCCTCCTGCTCGCCAGGGTCGAGTTGCGCACCGGTGACCCGCGCCGTGCCGGGGAGAGCGCCGACCTCGCCGCCCGCGCGCTGGCCGCGCAGGGGCGGACGATCCTGACGCCGGTCGCCGAGGAGATCCTCCTGCGGGCCCGGCTCGCGCTGGAGCCGCCCACGGCGGAGCTGGCGGCGGCGATGCTCTCGTGTGCCGACGCCCTCGACGCCACCGGGCACCAAGACGGCTCGGCGGCGCTCAGGCTCACCGCCGCCGAGGTCTTCCTCGGGCTGGGCGAGCGGCCGTCCGCCGAGCACCAGCTGGCCCTGCTCTCCCGTTCGGGCCGCGGGATGGTCGCCCGGCACGCGACGGCACTGCTGCGTTCCCTGGCGGGAGACCGGCGAGGAGCGTTCGCCGCGGTGCTGGCGGGTCTGGCGGAGGTGGGCGCCGAGACGAGGACGTTCGAGGATCCGGTGGTGCGCGCGCACGCCGTCAGGGCGGGTGAGCCGCTGGCCCGCTTCGGGCTCGCCCTCGCCATGCGGACCGGCCGGGGCCACGTGGTCCTGGCCTGGGCCGAGCGATGGCGGGCGGTCACCGGGGGCACCGGCCGGCCGCTCGCGCCCCGCCTGGCCGCGCTGCGGGAGGCACTCGGGGAGTCGGCCCTGGTGGAGTTCGTCCGCCACGAGAACGACCTGGCCGCCGTCGTGGTCACCCGGGACCGGATGACGCTGCGCCGTCTCGGCCCGTTCCCCGCCGTCGCCGAGGCCGCCGTCCGCCTCCGGTACGGACTGCGCAGGACACACCTGCTCGACGGGAGGACCCCCGAGCCCGGTCTGGAGGCCGCGGGGCTGGAGCGGCTCCTCTTCGACCCGCTGCGTGATCGGCTGGCCGACCGGCCACTGGTGATCGTGCCGACGGGGACACTGCACACCCTGCCCTGGCCGCTGCTGCCGATGAACGCCGACCGGCCGGTGACCGTGGCGGCCAGCGCCGCCGCCTGGCTGGCAGGACGGCGGGTGCCGTCCATCCGGGAGGGGAGGGATGAGGCGGTGCCGATGGCGGTGGCGGGACCGGGGCTGCGGTACGCGGAGGCCGAGGCCCGCATGGTCGGCGGGTGCCATCGGGGGACGGAGCGGGTGGCGGCACGGCGGGCGGAGGTGATGGCGGCGCTGGAGCGGGCCGACGTGGCCCACCTGGCCGCACACGGGATGTTCTCCCCGCGCAGCCCGCTGCTGTCGAGCATCGACCTCGACGACGGCCCGCTGATGGCGTACGACCTGCTGCGGCTGCGCACCCCGCCCGCTTTGGTGGTGCTGTCGGCGTGTGACGCGGGGATGGCGCACGCCCCCGCGGACGGGGCGCCCCTGGGGCTGGCGGGCACGTTCCTGTCGCTGGGGACGCGGTGTGTGGTGGCGAGCCTGGTGCCGGTCCGCGACGAGGAGACGCTCGCGCTGATGACCGCCTTCCACGAGGCGCTCGCCGCCGGTGACCCGCCCGCGCGGGCACTCGCCGTCGCGGGAGGGAAGACCGGTGTGGCGGGCTTCGTCTGCTTCGGCCGCGGGGATGAGCCGCCCTGGCCTGCCGGGAAGGAGCGGCCGCCGGAGGCGACCGGCGAAGTGGAGCAGGCCGCTCGTGGAGATCGGCACCGAGGGGCCGGCCCCTCGGTGCCCGTGGTGGCCGGTCCGTGAAGACCGGCGGGCAGCGGGGGCCGTGGTGTTCAGCCGGTGGCGACCGGCCGGGAGGGGTCGAGCAGCGGCATCCCGCCCGGCCGCGCCTCGAAGTCGCCGGGCTCGGGACGGCTCTCCTCGGTGGAGACCGGCAGGCCCTCGGCGATCCAGGCGCGCAGGCCTCCGTCGAGGACCCGCACGCCGGGGTGGCCCGCCAGTTCGGCGGTGGTGATCAACGGATTCAACGAAAATGCCTCCAGCGTGCGGACCCCGGACTCGGCCGTGGGGCGGATGTCAGCGGGTGCTCATCTCCAGAAGGGGAACGTGCTGCTCGGCGGGTGTCAGCGAGCCGTGGCAGCCGAGGAACCCCGCCTCGCGCGGTTCGTCGACCGAGGCGACGATGGCGCAGTCGGTGTACGGGACGGCGAGGACGTCCCCGATCCTGGGCAGCCATTCCCGGCGGACCCTCGGTCCGAACCAGCCGGACTCGACCGCCTCCTCCTTGGACACCACCCAGGCCCTTCCGGCGAGGACGTCGCGCCAGGTGTCGAGGACCGCGGCCGAGGCGCCGGGGGTGGTGTAGAGATGGCGGGCCCTGCTCTCCCCGCCGAGCAGGGCGAGGCCCTCGCGCAGCGCGGGAAGGGTGTCGACGTCGACGCGGTCGGTGACGTTGATCATGCCGTGGTCGGCGGTGACGTACATCGCCGAGCCCGGCGGGAGCGTCTCCGCGAGCCGCTCGGTCATCCGGTCGACCTGGGCGAGCTGGTCGAGCCAGGCCGGGGAACCCCAGCCGGTGACGTGGCCGGCGGAGTCGAGGCCGCCGTAGTAGACCGAGACGTGGGCCCGGGGCTCGGTCAGCGCGTGGCGGACACCGGCGATCCGGTCGTCGACCTCGTCGGCCCCGACGAAGCGCACGCCCCGGTAGACGGCCCTGTTGAAACCGGTGGTCTCGAACCTGGCCGGGCCGACGTAGCTGACCGGGACGCCGGCCGCCGCCGCGCGCTCGTACACGGTCGGGGTCGGCTGCCACACGCCGGGCTCGACGAGGGGGCCGGGGGCGGTCCAGCTCAGGCAGTTGAACAGGTAACCGGCGCCGGGCACGGCGAGCTGGTAGCCGAGCATGCCGTGCCCGCCCGGCGGCATGCCGGTGCCGAGGGTGCTCAGGCTGGTCACGGTCGTGGCGGGGAAGCCCGCGGTGAGCACCCCGCCGGGCATGGACGACAGGAACGGCGCGACGCCGGGATGGGCGCGCAGCAGCTCGGCGCCCATGCCGTCGACGAGGAACAGCAGGACCCGCTCCGCGGGGGCGAGATCCAGCGGGTTGTCGCCGTCCACCCCGACCGCGGCGAGCAGCGAGGTGGACAGGTCCGCGAGCGAGGCCGTCCCGTACGCGGGGATCAGGGGGTTCATGAGGCGGTGCGGGCGGTGGCCTCCGACAGTGCCTTGGCGAAGGCCAGAACGTGGGAGACGGCCTCCGGCCCGTCCGCCGCCTCGCTCACCCGCAGGGAGAGATCGTCGGCCGTGATGGCGCCGGTGTATCCGTGGTCGGACTCGCAGTTCTCGTCGCCGCAGGTGGCCGGCTCCAGGTCGACATGGGAGATGGCTCCCCAGCCGATGGTGAGCGTGACCTCCGTGGGCGGCACTCCCGGCACGTAGGAGGCGGGATCGGGGACGACCCGGGTGACCGCGACCGACTGGATCCGGCTGAGGCGCACGGCCTCGGTGGTCGTGGAGGCGTGGGAGGCCGAGACCCCCTCCACCGCGGGGTGTTCGTCGGTGTGGCAGACGAGCAGCCGGGTGGGCGAGAGCACCAGCACGGTGACGTGCCTGCGCACCTCCATGGCCGGGTCGAAGGTGGCCTCGTGATGCACGACGTAGGCGCCCACCTGCTCCTTGCCGAGCGCGGACTCGACCGCGTCGGCGACCAGGTCGGGATAGTAGCCACTGCGATCGATGGCGTCGCGCAGGCCGGCGGACGAGAGTCGGGTTTCCCTCATGGGTCCATCCTGCCCTGTCCGGGGCGGCGCTTTCACCGGGAGTACGTGAGCTGGGGCCCGCGGTGCAAATCGTGATGCGGTCCGCCCTCGCCTTTTTCCGGTCGTGGAAGCGTCATCGGGGGGTGATCCGGGTGCCGCCGGGTGTCCGTCGCCGGTCGCGAGTTTCCCCTCCGATTGGTTTGACGCGACCCTTTCCGGGTTACCGGGAGCGGTAGTGGGCGGGGGGTGTGGCGTCCTGAGCAGCAACAACGGGCGATTCTGCGCGTTTTTCGCCTTGTTCACATATCTGGGATTCCTTCATCGCACCTGAACGGTAAGCGGTGAATCCCTACCGGAATAGGGGGCGACAGGATATGGCCGGAGAAGGCCGGGGTTCAGCAGGGCGGCCCGTCCCGGCGCCGCCCGGCCCGTCGAGCCGGACCTCGCCGGGCCGGATCCCGCCGGCGTGGCGTACCGGCCTCTCGCGCCTCGCGGCGGCCATCCCGGTGACCGTCGTGACGGCCGCCATGACGACCGCGGCGGCGACCGCCGTCGGCCCCCTCTCCGGGAGGAGCTTCCCCGGCGACCTGATCCTCACCACGGTCCACGACGGCCCGTTCGAGGCGGGCGACAGCGGCACCTTCTCCATCGACGTCACCGCGAGGCCCGACTCCGCCGGGATCACCCGGCCGACCAGGGTCACCTACTACTTCCCCACGGGCCTGACCCCGGTACGCGCCTCGGGCGCGGGCTGGAGATGCCGGATCACGGCGGGGATCGTCGACTGTGACACGCGTGACCTGGTGGCACCCGGATTCCAGCTCCCCCGGATCACGGTCGGCGTGGCGGTGTCGCGGAACGCCTCGGGAACGCTCACCGCGTCCGGCAGGGCCGCCCACACCGTCCAGGACGGTATGGACGTCGTCGATCCCGGCACGGGGAACGCCGCGCAGATCGGTCCCGCGCCCGCCACCGTCGCCAGCACGGTCCGGATCATCCCCGCGACCCGGCGGACGGGTTAGCCTCGCGTTCCGCGTGTTCCCCGGGCCGTCCCGGGGCGGCCCCCCGGCGCCGGATCGGATGGGCCGCCGAACGACGGTGACGCGGCGGGTGCGCTAGCCGAGACGCCGGGGACCTCCGTCCGGACGCGGTCCCTCGTGACTGCGAAGCACGGCACGGGCGCCCAGCACGATCACCTCCGACTCCCCCACCAGCACCGGGTCGAGGGTGAGCCGCGCCACCTCGGGAAGGTCGTCCGCCAGCCGCCCGAGCCGGATCAGCAGGTCCTCCAGCGCCTCGACCGCGACCGGCGGGTAGCCGTACTCCCCCAGGAGAAGGGGCGCGGCACGCGGCGACCTCACCAGCGCCGCGGCGTCCTCCCTGGTCAGCGGGGCCAGACGGTACGCCTCGTCGCGCAGCAGCCGCGCGGTGATCTCGCCGAGCCCGAAGGAGACCACCGCGCCGAAGGCGGGGTCGTCCATCACACCGGCCACGGTCGGCACCGCGGGCTGCGGGGCCATGCGCTGCACCGCGAGCACGGCCCCGGGTTCGAGCTGGCGCTTCAGGTCGGCGTAGGCGTCACGCACCCCGTCGGGACCCGACAGCCCGAGACGTACGGTCCCGGCGCGGTTGGCCGCCTCGGGATCCGCGGCCTTCAGCACGACCGGCCAGCCGAGCTTCGACGCCACCTTGACCGCCTCCCGCGACGATTTCACCGGCTGCGACGGCCAGACCTCCACCCCGTAGTGGCCGAGCAGTTCCGAGGCGTCGATCTCGGCCGGGGCATCCACGAGCGTCGCGAGCACGAGGTCCCGCGCGGCGCCGGAGTCGATGCCTTCGATCTCCTCGGGCAGTCCCGCGGGCTGCTCCAGCCAGCGCGCGTGCCGCACGACGTGGGCGAGCGCGCGGACCGCCTCCTCCGGTGCCGTGTACGAGGGGATGGAGCCCTTGCCGGGTACGGTGCCGACCCGCAGCTCGTCGAGCATGCCGATCTTGCCCTCGAAGGTGGCGAGCACCGGTTTGCCGCAGTCGTGGGAGGCGCGCAGCAGCTCGGCGGCGACCTCCGCCCCGTCGCCGGGGATGGGCGGCATGTAGATCGCGACCACGGCGTCCACGTCCGGGATCACCGAGGCGAGCGCCGCGCCGAACTCCTTCCCGCCGGCCCGCGCGCCGAGGTTGACCGGCCGGCGGGGCTCCAGGCCCGCCCGCACGCAGGCGTCGGCCGCGAGGAGCGCCATCGCGTCGGAGTTGCTGACCAGTCCCACCCTGGGCCCGGCGGGCAGCGGCTGGTAGGCGAGCAACTGCGCCACGTCGAACTGCTGGATCAGGTCGTCGACCCTGATCACCCCCGCCTGCTCGAACAGCGCGCTGAGCGCGGCGTCGGGCAGGCCGAGCACGGGTGCGGCGTGGCCGGTGGGCACGTCCTGGGTGGTGCCGCCGCTTTTGACGACCACGATCGGCTTGCGGCGCGAGATGCGCCGCGCGAGGCGGGCGAACTTACGAGGATTTCCCAGCGACTCCAGATAGAGCAGGATCACGTCGGTCCGCGAATCCTCCTCCCAGTACTGCAGCAGGTCGTTGCCCGACACGTCGGCGCGGTTGCCCGCCGAGACGAACGAGGAGATGCCCATGCCGCGCTGGGCCACCCGCTGCAGGAGCGCGGTGCCCAGGGCACCCGACTGGCTGAAGAAACCGACCCGTCCGAGCCCGGGGAGGGTGGCGGCGAGCGTGGCGTTCAGCCGTACCGAGGGGTCGGTGTTGGCGATGCCGAGACAGTTGGGGCCGACGACCCGCAGGCCGTACGCGCGGGCGATGCGCACCAGTTCGTCCTGCCTGGCCCGGCCTTCCGGACCGGTCTCCCCGAACCCCGAGGAGACCACGATCAGCCCGCGCACCCCCTTCTCCGCGCACTCCTTGACCACGTCGATCACCCCGTCGGCGGGCACCGCGAGCACCGCGAGGTCCACCTCGCCGTCGATGGCCGTCACGCTCGGGTAGGCCCGCACCCCCGCGACGGCCCGCGCCGCGCGGTGCACGGGGTAGACCGGGCCCGCGAAGTCGGCGCCGAGCAGGTTGCGCAGTACGGTCTGGCCGACGCCGCCCGGTTCGCGGCCCGCTCCCACGACCGCCACCGAACCCGGTGAGAGCAACCGCTCGATGGAACGGGACTCGGCGCGGTGCTCGCGGGAGGCGGTCACCTCCTGGGCGGTCTCGGTCGGGGTGAGGTCGAGGGTCATCCTCACCACGCCGTCGGCGAAGCGGCTCTGCGCGGTGTAGCCGACCTGCTTGAGCACCGCCATCATCTTCTGGTTGGCGGGCAGCACGTCGGCGACGAAGCGGGCGATCCCCTTCTCCCTCGCGGTGGCGGCCAGGTGTTCGAGGAGCACGGAGGCGACTCCCCGGCCCTGGTGGGCGTCCTCGACGAGGAAGGCGACCTCCGCCTCATCGGGCTCGATCCGGTCGTAGCGGATGACCGCCACCATCTCGGTGCCGATCGTGGCGATCAACGCCACGCGGCTCTCGTAGTCCACGTTGGTGAACCAGGTGATCTCCCGCTCCGACAGCCGCGGCCGGGGGCCGAAGAAGCGGAAGTAGATCGACTCGTCGGACAACCGGCTGTAGAAGGAACGCAGCCGGTCGGCATCGGCAGGCCGAATCGGGCGTACATGGGCGGTTCCGCCGTCCGATAGAACGACGTCCGCCTCCCAGTGAGCGGGATACTGTTCAGCCTCCACAGCCCCGAGGGTAGACGTGAATCTCACATAACAGACCACTCGGGCGAATTCACGCAACGCTTGTGCATCGACTGTGATGCGGTGTCCGGCCAAGACCCCATACGCTGGCCGGAAGCTGTTAAGTTTTTCGCGGTTAGAGGCGCGGCCAGAGGTATGGCTTGAAGCATGTCTAGAGGCAGGTCGGCATCGAAGGTAGCAAGGTGGTGACATCATGACGCGGGTGGTCGTGGTGGGCGATCTCATGACCGACGCGGTCGCGCGGGCTCGCTACCCGCTGGCCAGGGCCAGCGACACACCGGCGATCGTCACCATGCACGGCGGTGGTTCGGGTGCCAACATCGCCTCCTGGCTCGCCGTCGAGGGCACGGAGGTCGCCTTCATCGGGCGGCGCGGCGCCGACATCACGGGCCGTAATCGCGACATGGAGCTGATGGGATACGGCGTCGACGCCCGTCTCGTCATGGATCCCGAGCGTCCGACCGGCACCTGCGTGGTGCTCGTCACCCACAAGGGCGAGCGCACCATGCTGTCCGACCCCGGCGCGAACGCGGCGCTGTCGCCCGAGGACCTGCCCCGCGACCTGTTCTCCCAGGGCGGACACCTGCACCTGTCCGGCTACACCCTGATCAACGAAGGGTCCCGCGACGCCGGCAGGGCCGCTCTGGAGATGGCCCGCCGCGCGGGGATGTCCGTCTCGGTCGACTGCTCCTCCTCCGCTCCCTTGGAGCGCACCGGGGCCGAGCCCTTCCTGGAGTGGACGCAGAGCGCCAAGCTGCTGTTCGCCAACGCCGACCAGGCGAAGGTCCTGACCGGTCGCGACGACCCCTCCGCGGCGGCCAAGGTCCTCACCGCCTGGTTCCCGCAGGTGGTCGTCAAACTCCGCGACGAGGGCGCGCTCTGGTACGCCAACAACCGCCCCGAACCGATCAAGGTCCCCGCCGAGAGCATCGAGCGCGTGGTCGACGGCACCGGTGCCGGTGACGCCTTCACCGCGGGCTTCCTGCCGGCATGGCTGGGCGGCAAGCCCCCGGCCGAGGCCCTCGCCACCGGCTGCCACCTCGCCTCCCGGGCCATCTCGCACCTCGGCGCCCGCCCCCGCCTCTGACCCGCCCTCGCGGACTCGCCGATCCCGAACGTGCGGAAACGGGCTTGGCGCCGCGTTCCGTACGTGCCCCCGGTCGGCCCGAGGCGCCCCCCGCGACGACGCGGCACATGCGCGAAACCAGGTCTAACCGGTGACCGCGAGAGCGAGAGGCAGCACCGCGGGGGCTCCGGCGTGGCGGAGCATCGCGGCTCCCAGCGTCATCGTCCAGCCGGTGTCGACGAGGTCGTCAACGAGCAGGATCGGGCCTTTGACCTCTGCGACGGCCGCGCTCAGGGCGGCGGGCATGGCGAGGGTGCCCCGGATCGCCTGGACGCGCTGCGCGCTGTTGAACTGCCGCCCGGGCGGGCCCGCCCGGTAACCGAGGTCGCCCAGGTAGGACAGGCGACCCACCTGGGCGAGCCGTTCGGCCAGGCCACGGACGAGCTGGGGACGGCTTCCCGAGGGCACCGCGACGACGCCGACCGGTCGCTGTGCCCATTCCCAGGACGAGAGCACCTTGATCATGGCGGCGAAGACGTCGTCGGGGACCGGCCCGTCGGGGGCGCCGTCGGCGAGGAGGCCGCGCAGGCGGTTGCCCCAGCCGATGTCGGTGAGCCTGCCCAGCACCCTCCCCGGCTCGGCACCCAGCTCCGGCTTGATCCGGCCCTTGAGGTCGACCAGCCCGGTCGGCCACTGCCTGCGGGCCTCGATGTCCACTCCGGGGCGCTGGAGCCGGTCGGCGGCCGCCCGTACAGCCCGCTCGTCCACCTCCGGCGAGCGACGGTCACCGGTGCAGTTGTCGCAGCGCCCGCAGGGTGAGGCGGTGTCGTCGTCGAGACGGCGGCGCAGGAACTCCTCGCGGCAGCCGGTGGTGTCGAGGTAGTCGAGCATGGCCCGCTGCTCGGCCTCCCGCTCGGCGGCGACCCTGGCGTAGCGCGGGGCGTCGTACGCCCAGGGCTCGCCGGTGGACTCCCATCCGCCCTTGACCCGGCGCACCGCGCCGTCGACGTCGAGGACCTTCAGCATCGTCTCCAGGCGGCTCCTGCTGAGGTCCACCCGGTTCTCCAGGGCGGCCGTGGACATCACGCCGCCCTCCTCGAGCGCGGCCAGCACGGCGCGCACGACGGGCTCGGGAGGAAAGGCCAGCGAGGCGAAGTAAGCCCAGATGTCGCGGTCCTCCGCGCCGGGCAGCAGGATCACCTCGGCACGCTCGACCCCTCGGCCCGCACGACCGACCTGCTGGTAGTAGGCCACCGGGGACTGGGGGGCGCCGACGTGCACGACGAAGCCGAGGTCGGGTTTGTCGTAGCCCATACCGAGCGCGGAGGTCGCGACCAGCGCCTTGATCTTGTTGTCCAGCAGCGCCTGCTCGGCGGCGAGCCGCTCGGCCTGCTCGGTCTGCCCCGAATAGGCGATCACCTCGTGGCCCTGCTCACGCAGGTAGGCGGCGATCTCCTGGGCGGCGGCCACGGTGAGCGTGTAGACGATGCCGGAACCGGGAAGCTCGTGCAGCGTCTGCGCGAGCCAGGCCAGGCGCTGCTCGGCGCCGCGCAGGCGCACGACCCCGAGGTGGAGGCTGTCGCGCTCCAGGGCGCCGCGCAGCACGAGCGTCTCCTCGCCCATCTGCTCGGCGACATCCCGGGTGACCCTGGCATTGGCCGTGGCGGTGGTCGCGAGGATCGGCACACCCTCGGTGAGCTCCTCGAACAGCGTGCGCAGCCGCCGGTAGTCGGGGCGGAAGTCGTGACCCCAGTCGGAGATGCAGTGGGCCTCGTCGACCACTATCAGGCCCGCGCTCTCGGCCAGCTCGGGCAGCACGTGGTCGCGGAAGTCGGGGTTGTTGAGCCGCTCGGGGCTGACGAGCAGCACGTCGACCGCGCCCTCGGCCACCTGGTTGTAGACCTGCTCCCACTCCTCGGGGTTGGCCGAGTTGACCGTGACCGCGGTGATCCCGGCGCGCTCGGCGGCGGCGATCTGGTTACGCATCAGAGCCAGCAGCGGCGACACGATGACGGTCGGCCCCTCACCCAGCTCGCGCAGGAGCGCGGTGGCGATGAAGTAAACCGCCGACTTGCCCCAGCCGGTGCGCTGCACCACGAGCACCCTGCGCCGATCCATCACCAGTGCCTTGATCGCCGACCACTGGTCCTCGCGCAGCCGGGCGTGCTCCCCGGCCAGCGCCCGCAGCCGCTCCTCGGCCTCTTCCCGCAGCATCCGCTCTTCGCTCACCGGTCATTGGTACCAGGTCCCGGCGACTGTTTCACTCAGGTTCACTCCGGCCGGGGATGAACGAACCTTGACCGAACCACCGGACCCTCTTCGTCTGAATTCGCGATCACCGGTAGCACAGTGGGGTGATTGGCCGGACACCAAGGAGAGTCGCACTCCATCCACATGCCGAATCTCAGTGGACCGCGCGCCGACGCGGTGGCGGGGATCACGACGGCCACCGTCGTGATCCCCCAGGCGGTGGCCTACGCCACCATCGCGGGGCTGCCCGTGCAGGCGGGCCTGTACTGCGCCCTGGTCCCCATGGTCGTCTACGCGCTGCTCGGCACCTCCCGCCCGCTCTCGGTCAGCACCACCTCGACCCTGTCCGCGCTGACGGCGGCCGCCCTCGCGACGACGCCACCGGGGACGGACCCGATGAGGGCCGCCGCGACACTGGCCGTGCTGACCGGGGTGATCCTGCTGGCCGCCGCCGTCCTGCGGCTGGGGTTCCTCGCCGACTTCATCTCCGACCCGGTGATGACCGGCCTGAAAAGCGGGATCGGCCTGACCATCGTGGCCGGGCAGATCGGTACGGTGATCGGCGTCCACGCGGAGGGGACCAAGGTCTTCGACCGGATGCTCTCCGCTCTCGGCGAACTGGACCACGCCAGCGTGCCGACGATGCTCGTGGCGGCCGCGACGATAGCGCTGCTCGTCGGGTTGCGGCGAGTGCCCCACCTGCCGGGGACGCTGGTGACGGTGGTGGTGCTCACGCTGGTCAGTGACCTGACACGGCTGTCCTCCCACGGCGTGGCCACGGTCGGCGAGGTGCCCGGCGGCCTGCCGTTCCCGCTCCTGCCCGACCTCGGCCTGGCCAGGACGCTGACGCCGATGGCCTTCGGCATGGCGCTGCTCGCCTTCGTGGAGTCGATCACCGCGGCGAGGATCTTCCGGCATCGGGACGATCCGCCGCTCAACGCCGATCGGGAACTGCTCGCGCTCGGGCTGGCGAACACCGCGGGCGGCCTCTTCCGCGCCTACCCCGGGGCCGGCGGGATGACGCAGAGCGAGATGAACGACATCTCCGGTGCCCGCAGCCAGCGGGCCGAGCTGGTGACCGCGCTCTGCGCGGCGGCGGTGCTGCTCTTCCTGGCCCCTGCCCTGGCCCCGCTGCCCTCGGCCGTCCTGGGCGGAATAGTGCTGACCATCGCGGCACGCCTGATCGACGTGCGAGGGCTGGTCGCGCTCTGGCGGACCAGCCGGGCGGAGTTCACCCTCGCCTGCGTCACGATGCTGGTGGCGGTCGGCGTCGGCATCATGCAGAGCGTGCTGGCCGCGGTGGTGATCTCGATTCTTCTGTTGCTGCACCACGTGGACAATCCGGCGATCTACCCGCTGGGCCGCGACCCGGAGTCGGGGGTCTACCGCAGTCTCGAACATCACCCCTCGGACGAGACCGAGTCCGGACTGCTGATCGTACGCGTGGAGAGCCGCCTGTACTTCGCCAATGCCCGCCGGGTGGCGGAGCGGGTGACAGCCCTCCTGCGAACCGCCACCCCCCGGCCCCGCGCGCTGCTGCTCGACCTCACCGGCGTGCCGGGAATGGACCTCACCGCGGTGTCGGCGGCCAGGGAGTTCCACGCGTCGGCGCGTGGAACCGGCGTCGACCTGTGGGTCGCCCTCGACAGCCAGCAGCCGCTGGAGATCCTCGGGCGCACCGGCGCCGGCGACTGCCTGTCGGGCCGTGGACGGCTGCACCCCGACGTGGAGGCCGCCGTCGCCGCCTACCGCGCCCAGAACTCCTAGGGAGACCGGGGCTCGGGTAAGGCGCCGGCGGTCACCCGGTGCGTGCGGCGGCGCTCGCCGTGATCGGCGACCGCGTGGTGCCGTGCGCCCCGGTTACCCCGGCCCGGCCCTCCTCTCCCGCCTGGTCCGGCCCACCGGATCAGACGATCGCCTGGTTGGCGGCATGTCCGGGACCGGCGCCCGCCGAGGGCGTGTCCGGCCGCCGCGGACATCCCGGCGGGGAC
>Ga0233377_1000098_pt1 | contig 54957 bp, 38 predicted proteins | sample ElkDunMinimDraft_6_FD_191540 | JGI IMG/M metagenome (GOLD analysis project Ga0233377, IMG submission 191540) | Fecal eukaryotic communites from dung pellets of Tule Elk in California, USA - Elk Dung E36 | ecosystem: Host-associated > Mammals > Digestive system > Large intestine > Fecal | place...
ACCACGCTGGACTCGATGGGCTTGTCCAGATCCTTGTAGAAGACGCCGGCGGTCACATACTGGTCGCGGGCGAAATACCACTCCCAGCGCGCGTCCAGGTTCAGGATCTCGGTGTTGACCAGATAGGGGTTGCCGATGAAGGTCCGGTCGCTCTCGGGGTCCGTATACTGCTGCGGCGCCAATTCGCGGAACTGGGGCCGGCCGATGGTCTGGGACGCCGCAAACCGCAGCTGCATGTTGTCGGCGAAGTTCCACGTCACCGTCGCGGCGGGCAGGAAATAGTCCTCGTTGATCTGGGTCGGCAGGAAGCCCGTCGAGCCACCGAACAGGTCGCGCGGCGTCACCGTCTGTTCGCCGTCCTCATAGCGGACGCCAAAGGTCGTATTGACCAGAGGAATGAACTCCGCCTCGATCTGGGCATAGGCCGCATTGACCGTCAGCTGGCCGTCGAAGGCAGCGGCGCCGTTGGAGCCGGTCACTTCCTCGATCTGGAACACCGGGCCGATGTTCAGATCCGAGAACAGGTAATCGACCCGCGATTCCACCTGCTCGGCGGTCAGGCCGTTAGGCGCCGTGAAGCGCAGTTCGCGCTTTTCCGAGGAGCGGTTGTTGTCGAACGAGGCCAGGCCGAAGCTGAACACGGCGTCGCGCTGGTCCGACAGCGGCAGGGTGTAGCTGACATCGACACCGCCGCTCAGCAGATCGTCGTCCAGTTCGCTGAAGGAGATGCGGTTGGACTGAATGTTGTGCACGAAGACGCCGTCGGGACGCTGTCCATAGCCGAAGCGCGTCTCATAGGGGGCGTCGCGCGAGGTCTTTGCGTAGGCCGCCCGCCACGACAGGTCCCAGGCGCCGCCGCCGAACGAATGCTCGCCCGCCAGTTGCGTCGAGAACAGCTGACGCTCGAACCATTCGGTGTAGTCGTCGCGCACGACGCCGCCCGCCAGGTCGTTGAACCCCGCACGCGAGCGCGCTTCCTTGGTCACGTTGCGAACGTAGAAATTCGTCCACTTCAGCTCATTGTTCTCATTGGTCAGGCTGAGGGCGCCCAGGAAGTTCAGACCGATGTCGTTCTGGTTCGATTCAAACCGATAGTCCGCATAGGGCACCAGGGCGTCGACATCGATGCGACCCTCCTGCTGCACGCCGCGGCGGCCCTGCCAGCTGTTCTCATAGCCAGCCACGAACACCGCGCCGAGCGTGCCCCAGCCGGTCTCGGTCGCCGTGCCGCCCGTCAGTCGAAAGCCGAAGTTGGCGGGGGTGGTCTCGCGCTGCAGCAGGCGCAGCGGGGCGTTGACCAGCGACTGGCCGATCTGGCGCAACTGGGCGTCCGAGAAGTTCGGTCCTGCCACGATGCGGTGGCCCGAGGCGAAGCCCAGTTGCAGCGGCCCCGGCACATCGCGCGTGCCGTCGTCGAAGCCGGTGAAGTCCGTGCGCGATCCGTAATAGATCAGGCTTTCCTTGCCGGACGTCTCGGTGTTGCCGCTGACCGAAGCCTGCATGGTGAAGAAGGGTTGCGTCGGCGTGGACAGGGTCTGCAGGTCGATGACGCCGCCGCCGAACTCGCCCGGATAGGCGACCGAATAGCTTTTCTGGACAGTCACGCCCGACAGCACTTCAGCGGGGAACAGGTCCAGCGGCACCACGCGTTGCAACGGCTCCGGGCTGGGCAGGGGCGAACCGTTCAGCAGGGCCGAAGAATAGCGCTCGCCCAGGCCGCGCACATAGATGAAGCGCCCCTCGACGATCGACAGGCCGGTGACGCGCGTCAGGGCCTGGGCCGCATTGGAATCGCCGGTGCGTTGCAGATCTTCCTGGGTCAGGAAGGCTGCAACCTCGGGGCTCTCGCGGTTCGGTTGCGGGATGTAGCGGCCCAGAACGACGATCTCGCCCAGGTCCGAGCTCTGCTCCGGTTCAGGCTCGGCGGCCGGGACCTGCTGAACGACGGGAGCGGGCTGCGATTGAGCGAACGCCAGGCCCGGCGCGATCAGCGCGCTGGTGGCCAGCAGGACCCCGCTCAGGGTCAGGGAGACGGTCTTCATGTTCTGCGCCTTGGAGAAATGTCGGAAGGGACGAAGAGTCCGGGCGGCGGCTGTCTCCAGCCGCCGCCCGGGATCGTCATCAGCAGGTCGAGCCGGCTTGCAGGCCGCAGGTCCAGCCCAGGTACCAGGTGTCGGCCGCGTTCCGCACCGCGCCGATGTAGGTCACGGCAGCGAAGCCGCTGTAGATCGCTGGGGCGTTGGCCGGGGTCACAGCGCTCTCATTGGCGCCGTTGATGAAGGCCAGGTTGGTCTGCGTCAGGGTAGCGCCGGCCGGAGCCGTCATGGTCGATGTGCCCGCCGCCGTATTGCCGACGTTCGTCGCACTGATGAACACCGCTTCGGTGGCGGCGGCGTTGATGTTGGAGTCGTTCTCGAACGGACGGCTGCAGGCGAAGTAGACCGAGCGGAAGATCGGGTTGTTGGCCACCGTCTGGGCGTCGTCGATGTCCAGGCAGGCCGCAGCCGAGGTCGAAGGGTTGGTCACCACCGTGTTGATGATGGTCGGCTGGGTGCCGGTGTTCAGCGTCAGAAGAGCGTCGGCGGCCACGGCGGCGTTGCGGCCGACGATGGTCCAGTTCGACACCTTGGGCTGGGCGTAGAAGGTGGTGCCGGACGGAGCCGCCGACCACTCAAAGCCGCGGCTGCCGTTGGTCACGGCGGTTGCGCGCTGGGTGACGATGCCGAACTGGGCGCCGCCGCGCCAGCCGGTGTCGGTGTCCAGGCCGTCGTCGTCCGCGCCGTTGATGACGATGTGGCGCAGGTCGACCGTGCCGCCGAAGATTTCGATGCCGTCGTCCGAGCTGTTGTAGGCCTGGATGTATTCGACCACCGTGCCCGAGCCGACACCGGCCAGGGTCAGGGCCTGAAGCTCGTTGTTGGCCGAGATTTCAAAGCCCGAATATTTGATCTGAACGTAGCGCAGACGACCCGAGTTGTCCGACGCCGTATTGCCGCCGTAGTTGGCGCTGGTGCCTTCGACCTGGCCGACGCAGGCTGCGTTCGGTGCGGTGACGCCGACCGGGCAGACGGCGGTCGGGGCGCGACCGGCGATGACGATGCCGCCCCACTGGCCTTGCGAGGTCTCGGTCGTCGTGCCTTCGACATTGGCGCGGCTGGTGAAGATGATCGGCGTGGTGGCCGTGCCTTCAGCGAAGATCTGCGAGCCGCGGTTGATCAGCAGATAGTCCGAACCGCTGGAGCCGAAGATGCGCACGCCGGCTTCCACCGTCAGGATGCCCTGGGCGCTGCCCGCGACCGGGGCCGCCGGGTCGGCGCCGCGGTCGGTGCCGACTTCGGTGCGGCCGCTGATGGCGTAGACCGTGCCGGCCCGCAGCGGCACCGTCAGGGCGCCGAGGATCTGTTGCGGCAGCTGGCAGACCCGCAGGGTGCCCGAAGCGATCAGGCCGACGTTGGCGAAGCCGGTGGGGCAGTCCGCCGCCGGGGTGCCGGGCGCCGGCGGATTGGTCGTGCCGCCGCCGCCGCCGTTGCCGCCGCCGAAGTCGCCTTCGCCAGGCGAGGCCACTTCAGCAGAACCGCAGGCCGCCAGGGCCAGAGCGCCGGCCGAAACGGCGAGCAGGGTTGTCAGTCGAAAGCCGGTCATCGTTCTCACCGTGTCTGGTCCAAAGGATCATTCGACAGGTTGAGCCTGGCGCACCGCCCGACTCAGACGACGCATCGCCCCTCCTGCCCATGGCCTCGTTAGAAGCCGCGTGTGACAGGGCGAGCGCCGATCCGTGACGGTTCCGGCGCGCTTGTGTGAACTTGTTTTCGCCGTTCCGTGAAACACCATCCTGATACGGCGCGATCGTCACAATCCGGGTTCAGGGCGCAACCGAGGCCGCGTTGCATCCTGCGTCGCACCGCGTTAGGCGCGGATGATTGAAGGACATAACCCTTGCCCCTCACCCTCCTCGCTCCCGCCTTGCAAGCCATCGTCTTCGCCGGTCTGGGCCTGATCGCCGGCAGCTTCATCGGCCTGGTCAGCCTGCGCCTGCCGCAGGGACAGGGCGTCATCCTGGGGCGTTCACGCTGCGGCGGCTGTGGACAGCCCCTGCCCCCGCAGCGGCTGATCCCGGTCTTCAGCTATCTGTTCGCCAGAGGACGCTGCCGGGATTGCGGCGTCTCCATCCCCTGGCGCTATCCCCTGATCGAACTGGCGTGCGGCGCGATCGGGGTCTGGGCGGCCCTGTCACAACCCGATCTGCTCGCCGCCGCCCTGACCGCCCTGCTGGGCTGGCAGCTGATCCTGATCGCCGTGGTCGATGCCGAGCATTTCTGGCTGCCTGACGTCCTGACCCTGCCGCTGCTTGCGATTGGCGTGGCCGCCGCCCTCCTTCTGCCGGACGGCGACCTTGTCGGATCAATCATAGGCGCCGCGCTCGGTTTTTCGGGTCTGTGGCTGCTGGCCTTCCTCTACCGCCGCCTGCGCGGACGCGAAGGCCTGGGCGGGGGCGATCCCATCCTGCTGGCGGCTGGCGGCGCCTGGGTGGGTTGGGCGGGCCTGCCCAGCGTCCTGCTGTGGGCTTCAGCGGCAGGCCTCAGCCTGGTCGTCGCGCGCTTGCTGAGGGGCCGCGCCGTCTCCGGTCAGGACCGTCTGCCCTTCGGCCCCTTCCTGGCGGTCGGGGTGTGGCTCACCTGGCTGTTCGGCCCGCTGGGTTTGTAACGTCCACGATCAAGACGCGTTTGGCGACTCCGCCTGTGGACGCAAGGGCGAGGTCGCATCATCTGCCGCGGCTGCATCAGGGGTCGACAGGCCCGCATCGCCCTCATCAAACAGATGGAACTCGTGCCACAGACCGTTCAGCACGCCGAAGCTGACCGCCAGACCGAGGCCCAATATCCAGGAAAAATACCACATGGGTCGAACTCCTCGGCTCAGTACAGGTCAGGATTGGTCTTGAGGGCGTCGGTCGAACTGCGCCCCCACAGCACCCGGTAGACCCAGCTGGTGTAAATCAGGATCAACGGCAGGAAGACCGCTGTGACGATCAGCATGATGAACAGGGTCAGGTGGCTGGACGAGGCGTTCCACACCGTAAGGCTGGATTGCGGATGAATCGAGCTGGGCAGGATGAAGGGGAACATCGACAGACCGGCCGTCGAAATGATTCCGATCGCTGACAACGACGAACCGCCGAACGCCAGGGGCGCAGTTCGCCGCCACACGCCGATCAGCCCGGCCAGCGCTCCCAGGAAACCAAGAGCCGGCGCAATCAACATCCACGGATAACGGCCGTAGTTGTCCAGCCATGCGCCCGGTGCGGCCTCGACCGTCGTGCGCAGCGGGTTGGAGAAACCGTTGATGTCGAGAACGCCCGTGATCCGGTAGCCCATGCCGCCATAGGCGACATAGAGGCCGCCTGCCGCGAACAACAACAGCCCCAGCAAACCCGCGATTGTGCCGAACTTTCTGGCCCGGTCCAGCACCGGCCCCGGCTCGGCCTTGACCGCCAGCCAGGCCGCGCCGTGCAGCACCAGCATGGCCACCGACAGCAAGCCGGCGATCAGGGTGAACGGCGTGAACAGACCCCACAGGCTGCCCTCGTAGAAGGCGCGCAGATCGCTATCCAGATGGAAGGGCGCACCCAGCAGAACGTTGCCGACCGCCACGCCGAACACCAGGGCCGGAACGAAGCTGCCGACGAAGAGGCCCCAGTCCCAAAAGGAACGCCAGCGTGGGGACGTCCGCTTGGAGCGGTACTTGAACGATACGGGCCGCATGATCATGGCCGCCAGCACCAGGAACATGGCCAGATAAAAGCCGGAGAAGCTGACCGCATAGACGAACGGCCAGGCGGCGAAGATGGACGCGCCGCCGACGATGAACCACACCTGATTGCCTTCCCAGGTGGCGCCGATGGTGTTGATCACCATGCGACGCTCATCATCCGTCCTGGCGACGAAGGGCAGCAAGGCGCCAACCCCCATGTCGAAGCCGTCGGTGAGGGCGAAACCGATCAGCACCACGCCCAGCAACCCCCACCAGATCAGACGCAGGGTGGCGAAATCGAGAGGAATTTCCATTGTTGGATGTCCTGAAGGTCTGGATCAGACGACGGCGGGGTCGGATTGGGCGGGTGTTTCGGGATCGCTTTCCCCGAACGTCTCCTGCTCGTGGAACGGCCCCTTCTTGATGGCGTGCAGCATCAGCCGAACCTCGACGACCGCCAGGGCGCCATACAGGAGCGTGAAGCCGACAATGCTGATCCACAGTTGCTGAACGGTCAGGCTGGAGGCGCCGAGGAAGGTCGGCAGAACGCCTTCCACCGCCCAGGGCTGGCGCCCGAACTCGGCCAGGATCCATCCCGACTCAATGGCGATCCACGGCAAGGGAATGGCCAGGACTGCTATGCGCAGGAACCATCTGGTCTGGTGCTTGCGCAGGGTGCAGAGCACGAAGGCGGTTCCGAACATGGCGATCATGAACATGCCGATCCCGGCCATGGCGCGGAAGGTCCAGAACAACACAGGCACGTTCGGCACCGTATCCCACGCCGCCTGATGAATCTGTTCAGGCGTGGCCTGTCGCGGATCGGCGACGTGGCGTTTGAGCAGCAGGCCGTAGCCCAGGTCGCGGCGATGGACTTCAAACAGGCCGCGGGCGGCCGGGTCGGTCGGGTCGGCCTTGATCTTCTCCAGCGCGTCATAGGCGATGACGCCGGATTCGATGCGGTCCTCGGCGATAGCCACCAACTCGAAGATGCCCTCCACCGGCTTGTCGATGGTGCGAGTGGCGATCAGGCCCATGACCCAGGGCACATGCACGCCGTAATGGGTCTCGCGGTCCTTCATGCTGGGGATGCCGATCAGGGTCAGGCCGGCGGGCGCCGGCTCGGTGCGCCACATGGCTTCCAGCGCCGCAAGCTTCATCTTCTGGTTGTCGGTCAGGGCATAGCCGGACTGGTCGCCCAGAACCACGACCGACAGCGACGCCGCCAGGCCGAAAGCCGCCGCCACCGTCATTGACCGCTTGGCGAAGCCGACATGCTTGCCGCGCAGCAGGTAGAAGGCCGAAACGCCCAGCACGAAGACCGCAGCGCAGACATAACCGGCGCTGACCGTGTGCACGAACTTGGCCTGGGCCACCGGGTTGAACAGCACGGCCATGAAGTCCGTGACCTCCATCCGCATGGTGTCGGGGTTGAAGGCGGCGCCGACCGGGTTCTGCATCCATCCGTTGGCGACCAGAATCCACAGCGCCGACAGATTGGTGCCCAGGGCGACCATGAAGGTGACGAACAGGTGGGCGTGCGGCTTCAGCTTGTCCCAGCCGAAGAACATCAACCCGACGAACGTCGCCTCCAGGAAGAAGGCCATAAGACCCTCGATGGCCAGCGGGGCCCCGAAGATGTCGCCGACGTAGTGGCTGTAATAGCTCCAGTTCATGCCGAACTGGAATTCCATGGTCAGGCCCGTCGCCACGCCCAGGGCGAAGTTGATGCCGAACAGAACGCCCCAGAACCGCGTAATGGTCCGCCAGATAGGCCGGCGGGTCATCACATAGATCGACTCCATGATCACCAGCATGAACGACAGCCCCAGAGTCAGGGGCACGAACAGGAAATGGTAAAGGGCCGTCAGCGCGAACTGCAGACGGGACAGATCGACGACCGCGAGGTCCGTCATGGCGATGCTCCAGGCGCCGGCCCCGACGACCGACGTTTCATAATGCCCTAAAATTCCGGCGAGGCACGCGCCTTGATCTGGATCAAAGCGCTCGCTCACGCAGCAATTTAAGGGGACGGATTGTCTCGTGGCGTTTTGTCCGGCGGCGTTTTGTCCTGTAGCGTTTGCGCCTGACCGGGGGTTGGAGATCGACGATGACCGCCGCGCCGATCCCTGACAAAACCCCCGCCGCCTGGTTGAAAACGCTGGAACAACCGTATCGGCGTGCAGGGATGACTGCCGCGCTGCTGACCATCGCCGACGTCGTCCCGGCCATCGGCTTCGCGGCGGGACTGGCGATAAGCATCGTCAGCTTCGGCCAGTCGCTGGCCGCCGCTGCGCCCTGGCTGGCTCTGGCGGTCGTCAGCCTGATCGCGCGCGGCCTGATCGCTCACGCCGCTGTGGTCGTCGGCGCGCGGCTTGGCTGGAACGTCAAGACCGGTGTCCGCGCCCGACTTCTGGCTGATCTGTTCAATCGTGGCCGCCGGTCCGGCGACCGCCTGACTGCGGCGGTCGAGGGCGTCAGCGCGCTGGACGGCTATTTCTCCCGTTTCGCGCCCCTGCGTCTGGCGGCGGGCCTGTCGCCACTGCTGATCATCGCCGCCGCCGCGGTCGCCAGTCCGGTGTCGGCGGCCATCCTGCTGTTCACCCTGCTGCCCTTCATCGCCGGCATGGCTTTGGCCGGCACGGCGGCGGCCAGCGAGAGCCGTCGCCAGTTCCAGGCGCTGGAGGCCCTGTCCGGCCTGTTCCTGGACCGCATCCGCGCCCTGCCCGCCATCCTGGCCTTCGACGCCGCGCCTCGCGCCACGGTCGAAATCGCCCGGGCCTCTGACGATCTGGAACGCCGCACCGCCCGCGTCATGCGCATCGCCTTCCTGTCGTCCGGGGTGCTGGAGTTCTTTTCGGCTCTCGCTGTCGCCCTGATCGCCGTCTACTGCGGCTTCAACCTGCTGCGCCTCCTGCCCTTCCCGGTTCCCGAAACGCTGGATCTGGCCCGGGCCTTCTTCGTCCTGGCCCTGGCGCCGGAAGTTTACGCCCCTCTGCGCCGCCTCGCCGCCGCCTATCACGACCGTCAGGCCGCCGAGGCCGCCGCGCCCTCGCTGATCGTCCCGGACGCCCCCGTCCGTGTCCACGCCCCCGTCCGCCTCCGACTAGGCGATCAGGCTCCCTTGATCCGCTTCACGGACGTCAGCATCGCCTATGGCGGCGCGCCCCCCGTCATCGAGGGCTTCAACCTTGAAGTCGCACCCGGCCAGATCGTGGCCGTGACCGGCGCCAGCGGCGCAGGCAAGTCCAGCCTGCTGCATCTGTTGCTGGGCCTTGCTCCCCTGACTGGCGGCGAGGTCGAGGTCGGCGACGTCCGGCTCAGCCAGACCGACGGCTTGGCCGGAGACCTCGCCTGGGCCAGCCAGAACCCCGTCGTCCTGCCCGGCACGCTGGCGCACAACATCGGTCTGGCTGATCCCGACGCCTCACCTGACCGCATCCGTCTGGCCGCCGAACAGGCCGGATTGCTGCACGATCTCGACCGCTCCATCGATGAACGCGGCGGCGGACTGTCGGGCGGCGAACGGCGACGGCTGGGCCTGGCCCGCGCCATGCTGAAACGCGCGCCCGTCCTGTTGCTGGATGAGCCGACCGCCAACCTCGACCCCGCTTCCGAAGCCGCCGTCATCGAAGTGATCCGCAATGCCGCGCGCGGCCGAACCACGCTGATCGCCACTCATTCGTCTGCTGTCGTCGCCCTCGCCGACAGGGTGGTGGAGCTGTGAGCGCGCGCACCGGAATCAGACAACTGATCGCCGCCCAGCACAGGGCCCAGAGCGCACGCCTGCGTCTGGCCGCTCTCGGGGCCGTCGTGGTGTCAATCGCGGCGGTGGGCCTGCTGGGGTTGTCGGGCTGGTTCATCACCGGCGCGGCTTTCGCAGGCGCTGCGGGGCTCGTGGCGGTTCAAGCCTTCAACTACATGACGCCCAGCGCCATCATCCGCCTGCTGGCCATCCTGCGCACCGGTGCACGGTATGTGGAGCGTGTTGCGAGCCATGAGGCGGCGCTCAAGGCCCTGGCCCGGCTGCGGCCCCAGATGTTTGAAGCCATCACTGCCGGCCCTGCGGAACGCGCGCTCAGCCTGTCTTCCGGCGAGGTGTCGGCGCGGCTGGTGCAGGATGTCGACGCCGTCCAGATCCTGTTCGTGCGACGTTCGGTTCCGTGGGGACTGGGCGCAGGGGCGATGACCGCCATCCTGCTGGCCGGCCTCGCTGCACCTCTGGCGGGTCTGGTGCTGTTCCTGGCCATGGTCGTGGCCTGTGTCGGCGGCTTCATCATCGCCCGTCGGCTGGCCGATCCCGCCGGTCGCGCGGCGCAGATCGCGGTCGGAGCCTTGAAAGACCGTCTCTCGGCGCTGGAGGCCGCCGCCCCTGAACTCAAGGCCTATGACCTCGACGACTGGGCCATTGCGGAATCGATGCAGTCCGCCGCCGCCTGCGACCAGGCCCATGTCGCCCTGGCCAAGGCAGGCGGCTGGATGGCCGCCTGGCAGGCGCTGGCCACCGCCATCGCTGTGGCGACGGTGGTCCCCGCCACCTCCGGCGCGCCTCTGGCCATGACGGCGCTCGCCGTGCTGGCCGCCGTCATGGGGGTGGAGTCTGCTGGAGGTCTGGTCGGCGCCCTGCACCAGAACGGCGCCGCCGTCGAAGCCCTGCAACGGCTGGACGCCATGACGCCGCCCCCGGTCGAAGCCGCTGTCGGCACCCCAGAAGGCGACGCCCTGCACTGGCGCACCTTGGATCTGGAGATCGCGCCGCCGTTCCGTCTTGGCCTTTACGGCCCCTCCGGCGCGGGCAAGACGACGCTGATTGAACGCATCATGGGTCTCAGGGACGCCGTGCCGGATGAAGTCGAAATCGGCAGTGTCGACGCTGCTGGTGTTCCCGGCAAGCGCCGCCGCGCGTTGTTCGCCTACGCCGCCCAGGACGTGCGGCTGCTGGACGGAACCATCCGCCAGAACCTGCTGATGGCCGGCCCCGCTGACGACGACGTTCTCTGGCATGCACTGGACGACGCCGCCCTGGGCGACCGCATCCGGGCCGAGCCTTTGGGTCTGGATGCACACGTCGGCGCCAACGGCGAACGCCTGTCAGGCGGCGAGCGACGGCGGCTGGGGCTGGCCCGCGCCTATCTGAGGGATGCGCCCTGGCTGGTGCTGGACGAACCCACCGCCGGTCTGGACGCCGTCACCGAAGACCGGGTTCTTTCCGCGCTGCAACGCCGTTTGACCGACCGCAGCCAAGGTCTGATTCTGGTCAGCCACAAGCCCGGGCCCATGGGCTTGTGCGACGAACGCCTGCAGGTGCACGGCGTCAACACCGACGGACGGATCAATCTGACTCTGCAGCCCCGCTTATCCGGCGCTTAAGGCATTCCATCGGCCAGTGCGCGCAGACGCTCAGGCTGGATGACCCGCAACGCCTTGAGCGACAGAATTTCGATCAAACCTGTCGACTTCAGACGGGTCAGTTCTCGGCTCACCGTCTCGATCGTCAGACCGAGATAGTCGGCGATCTCCGTACGGGTCATGGGCAATCGAACGTGCCCCTCGTCAGATGGACGGACCGGGTCCAGGTCTGGCAGATCAAACAGAAAGGAGGCGACACGCTCTCGTGCAGTCTTGCGTCCCAGCAGCAGCATCTGTTTCTGCGCCGCCGCCAATTCATGCGTGGCGCGCTCCAGAAGGGCGGCCTCAAGGGTCGGGCGTTCACGGATAAGCGCCAGATATTCGCGCTTGCGGAACCGGCACAGGGTGGCATCCTCGATCGCCTCAACCGAGAAGGCGTAACGATCGCCCGCCCCCAGCCCCACAAAGTCACCCGCAAAGAGAAAGCCCGTGATCTGGCGTCGTCCGTCCGGCAAAAGCCGGTACACCCGCACCGAGCCAGAACTGATGTTGAAGAGATGCGCAGCCTCATCCCCCTGACGGATCAGCGCATCACCCGCCCCAACGAAGTCTCGCTCCGCCAGGGCGTCAAGCTCGGCCAGCTCATCGGATTGCAGACTGCCGCATACGCTGAACGCCCGCGCCCCGCATGTCAGACAGGCGGAAGTCCGGCGGCGCTGCGCGCAATCGTCGGGAAGTGAGCGGAATTCAAGCATTCATGTCTCGCGGGCCAAGCTCCACGTCCGGCGACCAACCCCGGCGCTTCCTGAACTTGACGCAGATCAAACCTCTTAGAGCCTGATCATGCTCTAGCCGAATCCGGCATGGCAGGCACACAGCAAAAAGGCCCCGACAGAACTGTCGGGGCCTTCTCGTTACGCTACTGAAGTCGTCAGGCGCTTAGCGGGCGGCCTGGAACTTTTCCACCGAGGCGGTGACGCGCTCGTTGATCGGCTTGAAGCTGTCCTTGACCGAAGCGGTCAGGACGTCCGTGGCCTTGGTCACTTCGGCCAGATAGGCTTCGGTGGCCGACTTGGCCCAGTTGGTCTGCAGCTCCAGGAGCTCCTGGATCGAGCGGGCCTTGGTCAGCGACTGGGCGGCGGCGACGCCGTCTTCCCAGGACTTCTTGGTGTAGGCGACCGATTGGGCCGACAGGGTTTCTGCGCCCTTCTGGGCGGCCGTGGCCGAAGCGACCAGGGCTTCCAGGTTCTGCTTGCTCTGGGCGTTCAGCTCGGCGAGGCCGGCGGCCGACTTGTCGGCGGCTTCACGGAAAGCCTTGGCGCCAGCGGCCTGAACCTGCTCGGCGTTGGCCTTGAAGGTTTCCTGGGCCTGAGAAGCCGAAGCCTTGGCGGCGTCGGCGGTTTTCTTCACGGTTTGGGCGGCGTCAGTCATGGGGCAGTCTCCAGAAGGCGTTCGCGGCGGGCCGCTGAAATTTTCTCGCGACAGGTCAATCCACCGCGACGACGCTCATATGGTGCAACTGCGAACACACGTCAAGGTTTTTGTGCATCGCACAAAACTGACACCAACACATCACGATCTTGTTGACGCCTTGTTTACCCTCCTGAAACGGACGCGGCTCATGTTAGCCATCTTTCCAGCGTCGGGTGTCGGGGTTCCCGACGCATCAGTTGTAGTGAGGCCCTCGGTTTGCAAAACATCAGACTGATCCGTCGCGGGTTCCTGTCGCTGGCTCTGATCGCCGGCCTGGCCTTCACGCCCGCCCCCGCTCCGCTCGAGGCTCAATCGGGCGACAATGCGCGCTATGCCGCCATCGTGGTCGACGCCGAAACAGGCGAAGTGCTGTTCGCCCGCCATGCCGACAGCCAGCGCTACCCCGCCTCAATCACAAAAATGATGACGCTGTATCTGGCGTTCGAGGCCCTGTCAGAAGGCCGGGTCAAGCTGGACGACGTCATCACCGTATCGGCCCGCGCTGCCAGCCAGCCGCCGTCGAAACTGGGACTCGGCGCCGGTCAGACCATTTCGCTGGACAACGCCATGCGCGCCACTGCAGTGCGCAGCGCCAACGACATGGCCATGTCCATCGCCGAACATGTCGGCGGCTCCCAGGACCGCTTCGCCGCCCAGATGACGCTGAAGGCCCGGCAGCTGGGCATGACCCAGACCCGTTACGTCAACCCGAACGGCCTGCCCGACAGCCGCCAGCTGACATCGGCGCGCGATCTGGCCATCCTGGCCCGCGCCATCATGCGCGACTATCCGCAGTACTATTCGTATTTCGGCCAGCACGACTGGGTCTACAACGGCCGCGACTACCGCAACACCAACGGCCTGCTGCACAGCGGCAATGGCTATGACGGCATGAAGACCGGCTACACCAACGCCTCGGGCTATAATCTGGCGGCCTCAGCGGTGAGGGGAAACAAGCGGCTGATCACCATCGTGCTGGGCGGACGTTCGACCGCCAGCCGCAACAGCCATGTCGCAGAGCTGATGAACACCGGCTTCGAGGTCGAACAGGCCCGGGCGCGCGGCCAGACCATCCAGGTCGCCCAGACCTATTTCGAACAGCGTGGTTTCGGCGTCGGTTCCGACAGCGGCGGCCCGGGCGAGGTTCAGTTCGCCTCCATCACCAGCAGCGGCGCAGGCGTCGAGGTTGATGAATCCGCTTCCTACACCGCCGCCCTGGCCACGACGCCGGCGCCTGCGCCTACGCCGGCCTCGACCAACGCCCCATCCTCGCGCGCCGACCTGCCGGCGGACATCACCGCCATCCTCAACGCCCGCAGCGCCGCAGCGCCCGCTTCCAGCCGAACCGCGCCTCGGGCTCCGGCCCGCGCCGCCGCCCGGCCCGCCGCCGAGCGCTGGTCGGTCCAGGTCGGCTCCTTCCGCGACGAGACGGTGGCCCGCAACTGGCTGACCGAGGTCAACCGCCGCTTCCGCAGCCAGTTCACCACCGCCGAGCGCACGGTGCAGAGCGCCGACGGCTGGCATCGTTCGCGCTTCACCGGAATGACCGAGGCCTCCGCCCAGGCCGCCTGCGAGACGTTGGCCGAACGCCGCGTGACCTGCATGGTGATCCGGCCCCAGCAATAGGTCTGGCGAAAAGCCCGTCGTCACTTGCTCCTGCGGCGCTTTTCCCCTATACGCGCCGCCTTTCCAGGGCTTCGGTCCTGGCGCGGAGCTCCAAAGGGTTCGGGAAGTCATCCCGGCCGCCGCGCCTGGATCCATCGTGGGAGAGGACTTCACCCGGTCCCCTCGCGCCGAAGCCCTACAAGGGAGAATACCGCATGGCTCTTTACGAGCACACGGTCATGTCGCGCCAGGATATCAGCGCGCAACAGGCCGAAGCGCTGAACGACACCATCAAGGGCTTGATCGAACAAGGCGGCGGTTCCGTCGCCAAGATCGAGTACTGGGGTCTGCGCAACCTGACCTATCGGGTCAAGAAGAACCGCAAGGCGCACTATTCGCTGCTCGCCGTCGACTGCCCGCCCGCCGCCATGGCCGAAGTGGAACGTCTGCTGTCGATCAACGAAGACGTGCTGCGCTGGCTGACCGTCCGCGTCGAAGAGCTCGACCTGGAACTGTCGCCGCTGCTGGCCCGCCGCGAGCGCGAGCGTGAACGCGAACGTGAGCGCACGCCGCGTGAAGACGCCGCCGCCGCTCCTGAAGCTGCAGAATAGGACCCCGGATCATGACCGATACGACTGCTCCCAAGCCGGGTGCGCCGGCCGGCTCCGGCCCGGCCCGTCGCCCCTTCTCCCGTCGCCGCAAGGTGTGCCCGTTCACCGGTGAAAACGCACCGAAGATCGACTACAAGGACGTGAAACTGCTGCAACGCTACATCAGCGAACGCGGCAAGATCGTGCCTTCGCGCATCACGGCCGTCTCCCAGAAGAAGCAACGCGAACTGGCCAAGGCCATCAAGCGCGCCCGCTATCTGGCCCTCCTGCCCTACGTGGTGAAGTGATATGAAGGTCGTTCTGCTTGAACGCGTCGATAACCTCGGCGCCATCGGCGATGTCGTAACCGTCAAGGACGGCTTCGCCCGTAACTTCCTTCTGCCGCGCGACAAGGCCCGCCGGGCCACGTCCGCCAACCTGAAGGCGTTCGAACTCGACCGCGTCGCCATCGAGGCCCGCAACGAGAAGAACAAGACCGACGCTGGCGCCATCGGCTCCAAGATCGACGGCCAGACCTATGTCATGATCCGGCAAGCCGGTGAGACGGGTCAGCTGTACGGTTCGGTCGCCGCTCGCGACGTCGTCGAGGCCATCACGGCCGAAGGCGGCAAGGTCGAGCGCAGCCAGATCGTGCTCAACACCCCGATCAAGGCGCTGGGCGTTCACGAGATCACCGTGCGCCTGCACGCTGAGGTCTCGGCCACCGTCAAGATCAACATCGCCCGCTCGGCAGAAGAAGCCGAACGTCAGGCCAAGGGTGAAGACGTCATCAAGGCCGCCATGGACGAAGACCGCGAAGCCGCTCTCGAGCAGGCCCGCGACATGGTCGCCGGCGGCGCCGGCCAACAGGACGGTCTCGGCTCCGAAGCCTGAGTCCATTCTGACTGAAGAAGCTGAAGGGCGCGTCCATCCGGGCGCGCCCTTTTTCTATGGCCGATTGCGACGCTCCATGATGATGTCTGGGCCCCAGCCAGCAGGTCGCCAAACCCGGTCGCCGAGGTCGTGAGTTCAGCAAATTTCATCCTGATTTTAGATATTCTCACGCGAAGTTTAGAAACTCTGTGCGTGTCGTCACTTGACCGCCTCATATCGCACCGCAATATGGCAAGGCTCATCGAGACCGGTTGAGGGACAGGCCCTTGGACGCCGGGGCAACCTGCGGGATCACCCGTAAGGTGCCAACTCCTTCGCAAGCCCTTTGGGGCCGCGGTAGATGAGAGGACAAGACGACGCCCGTCTTCCCTCCAGTTTCCGCCGAAGATGTTCTCGTGCGCCGGAGAAGACCATGCGTGACGACCGACTTGCCGCCCTCAACCGCTTCACCTCCGCTCGCTGTCCAGCGGGCCGAATGCGATGCTGTCAGTCCATCCTGCGTGGCTGACCCGAGCGGCCCCATCCGCTCCACTCTTCAAAAAATCAAAACCCTGGCCGTGCCGACGCCTGCACTCCGCGCGCCATTCGGACCCGGGACCCGCTCTTTCAAGGATCTGCCGAGATGACTTCGATTTCCCGCACCACCCGCATCGCCCTGTTCGCCGCCGCCTCCGGCCTGGCCCTGACCATCGCCACGACCGCATCCGCCCAAACGGCGCCGCAAGCCGCCTCGCAAGATGAGGCCGCCGCTCTCGACGACATCATCGTCACCGGCACGCGCGTCCAGAACCGCTCGCGCCTCGACAGCCTGGCGCCGGTCGATGTCGTGTCCAATGAAGTGCTGGAGAACCGCGGCACCACCGAACTGGCCGCCGCCCTCGCCGCCACGGTTCCGTCGTTGAACTTCCCGCGCTCGGCCGTCGTGGACGGCACCGACTCCGTGCGTCCGGCCACCCTGCGCGGCCTGTCGCCGGACCAGACGCTGGTGCTGGTCAACGGCACGCGTCGTCATGCGTCGGCCCTGGTCAACGTCAATGGCTCGGTCGGACGCGGTTCTGCTGCGGTCGATCTGAACACCATCCCCACCGGCGCCCTGGATCGCATCGAAGTGCTGCGCGACGGCGCTTCGGCTCAGTACGGCTCGGACGCCATCGCCGGAGTGGTCAACCTGCGCCTGCGCGAGGCCTCCAGCGGCGGCGGCGCCACCTTCACAGCCGGCCAGTACTATACAACCATCAGCACCGCCCGTCGTGAGAACGACGAAGAAGACGGCGCCACCCTGACCGCCTCGGGCTGGCAGGGCTTCGGCCTGGGCTCGGACGGCTTCCTGACCGTCAGCGCCGAATATCTGCAGCGCAATCCGACCAACCGCGCCGATCTGGACCCGCGCGTCACACCCAACGTCGTCACCGCCCGCTTTGGTGATCCCGAGGTCGAGCAGTGGACCCTGTTCGCCAACGCCGGCAAGCCGCTGAGCGGCGACTGGGAGGCCTATGGCTGGGCCGGCTATCAGAACCGCGACAGCGAAAGCGCCGCCTTCCCGCGCGTGGCCGGCAACGCCAACCTGGTGCCCGCCCTCTACGCCAATGGTTTCCTGCCCAAGATCGCCGTCAACTCACGCGACCTGTCGGCGGGCGGCGGCGTGCGTGGCGACATCGGCGGCTGGAACGCCGACTTCAACCTGGTCTATGGCCGTAACGCCCTGGAGTTCCGCACCGAGGAGTCGCTGAACTCCACCTATGGCGCCGCCTCACCGACCAGCTTCGATTCCGGGGCGCTGATCTATGACCAGCTGGTCTTCGGCGCCGACCTGACGCGCGAGTTCGATTTCGGCCTCTACGCCCCCGCCAACGTCGCCTTCGGTCTGGAAGCCCGGCGCGAGACCTATGAAATTCAGGCCGGACAGCATGAGTCCTGGGATCGCGGCCCCTTGGGCGGCAACACCGCTCTGGGCAGCGGCGCCCAGGGCTTCCCCGGCTTCCAGCCCTCCAATGAGATCGACGAAGACCGCACCGCCGTCGGCGTCTATGTCGATATCGAAGCGCCCGTGACCGAACAGTTCACCATCGCCGGCGCCGTTCGTTTCGAAGATTATTCCGACTTCGGCACCTCGACGACCGGCAAGATTTCAGCCCGCTACGACTTCACCCCCGCCTTCGCCCTGCGCGGTTCGGTCTCGACCGGCTTCCGTGCGCCCTCGCTGCAGCAGAGCTACTTCACCTCGACCGCTTCTGTGGTCCAGAACGGCGCCGTGGTCGAGACCGGCACCTTCCCCGCCACCAGCACAGTGGCCTCGGTGCTGGGGGCCAAACCGCTGGATGCTGAAACCTCGACCAACTACACCTTGGGCACAGTCATCCGCCTGGGCGGCTTCGACCTGACCATCGACGCCTACCGCATCGAGATCGAAGACCAGATCGCCCTGTCGGAGAACATCAACCGCAGCTTCAGCGCCCAGGTCGCCGGCCTGCTGGATCCGCTGGGCATCCAGGCGGCGCGCTTCTTCCTGAACGGCGTGGACACGACCACCCAGGGCATTGATGTGGTGGGCCGCTATCGCTTGAACACGGAAGCCCATGGCGACTGGGACTTCACGGTGGCCGGCAACTTCAATGATGTGAAGGTGACGCGCACGCCGGATTCCTCGTCGGTGCTGAACCCCGTCCCGCCCCTGTTCGCCCGCAGCCGCATCGAGACCATCCAGCAAGGCACGCCGGACACCAAGATCACCGCCACAACCGACTGGACCCAGGAAAAATGGGGCGTCACCGCCCGCGTCTCCTACTACGCCAGCGTGGTCCAGCCGGGTTCGACATCCGCCACCGATCTGTGGACTGGCGACAAGACTGTGGCCGACTTCGCCGTCCACTATCAGGCCAATGAGCGGGTCAATCTGACCCTGGGCCTGGACAACGCCTTCGACATCTATCCCGACGCAGCGCCCGCAGCGCTGAACAGCAACGGCGTCGTCGGCTTCCCCTTCTACTCGCCGTTCGGCTTCAACGGACGCTTCGCCTACGTCCGCGTCGGCCTGAGCTGGTGATCAAGGACGGCGCGGACCCTGACCGGGTTCGCGCCACACCTCCCGGCGTCGCTAAAGCACGGGCGGCGTCGCGGCCTGCGCTGACCCGAATATGCGTTCAAAGGCGGTTTTGAGCGCATCATCAGCCTCGTCCATCGTCGCCAGCACGCCCAGGTCGACCAGGCTGGTGACGCCGTGCTCGGCGATGCCGCAGGGCACGATGCCGCCGAAATGGCTCAGGTCCGGTTCGACGTTCAGGCTGATCCCGTGGAAACTGACCCAGCGCCTGACCTTGACGCCGATTGCGGCGATCTTGTCCTCGCGCGACCATCCGGGGCCCTTGCGTTCGACCCAGACGCCGACGCGGCCATCGCGCACATCGGCCTCGACGCCGAAACGGTCCAGGGCGCCGATGATCCATTGTTCCAGGCCACGCACGAAGGCGCGCACGTCGCGCCCCCGCCGGTTCAGGTCCAGCATGACATAAGCCACCCGCTGGCCGGGGCCGTGATAGGTGAACTGCCCGCCTCGCCCCGTCCGGTGCACGGGAAACCGTCCCGCATCCAGCAGGTCTTCATCCTTCGACGACACGCCTGCGGTGTAGAGCGGCGGATGCTCCAGCAGCCAGACCATCTCCGACGCCTCTCCGGCGGCGATGGCGGCCACGCGCGCCTCCATGAAGGCCACCGCCTCTTCATAGCCGACAGGCGCCGACGACACGGCCCATTCGACCGCCGGACTGTCTGTGGGGATGAGCGCCGTGACGGCTGGGCTTAACGGGTGGGAAAGCATGATGCCCCCAATGTGGCCTGAGGGGCGCCCCATGCAAGATCAGACCGTCGTTTCAGACACAGTTTCAGAGTACCGAATGAGCCAGATCGAAGCCGTGGACGTGGAAATCTCCGTGGTTCTGGGCCGTTCGGTGCTGCCCATGAGCCAGTTGCTGCGCATGGGCCGCGGCGCCGTCATCCCGCTCGACGCGTCTGAGCGTGATGAAGTCTGGATTCTGGCCAACAACCACCCCGTCGCCCGCGGCGAGATCGAGATCCGTGAAGACCGTATCGCCATCACCGTGACGCGCGCGGCGGACGTCTATGATTTCATGGCCGGAGCGGCTTGAGGATACTCAGACTTCCTCGTCACTCGCCACTCACTTCCCCCTTTCCTTTCCCCTCGACCTCCGCTATCAGCCGCCCTCCGATGCGAGCGGTCGTGGCGGAATTGGTAGACGCGCAGCGTTGAGGTCGCTGTGGGGCAACCCGTGGAAGTTCGAGTCTTCTCGACCGCACCATCGTTTTTTCGCCATATGTCCCCCTACCAAGGGACGGCGGTCACTTCAGACGGGAACGGGTCTATCGTTCCCAAGGGCGAATCATCGGCCAAGGCTGATTAAACAGATCGAAGGGAGGCCGACGCGTGAACACCGCCGCTAATGCCCCCTTGCCGCCTGAAGACATCGACATCGATCATGAGGCCCTGGACGAGGACTACGTCCTGACAGCCGCCTTCGTCGAAAAGGTGGTCGACGCCGCCGACGACAACGACGGCGCCCGCCTGGGCTCGCTGCTGGAAGACCTCCACCCCGCCGACGTCGCTGACCTGATGGGTTTCCTGACGGCCGAGCATCGTCGCGTCGTGGTTTTGTGCCTGCCGCCTGAACTTCTGGGCGAAACCCTGCCGGAACTGGACGACGGCATCCGCGAGGAGGTGCTGGAGAGCGTCCCGCACCTGACCCTGGCCGAGGCCCTGCAGGAGCTGGACTCCGACGACGCCGCCGCCGTGGTCGAGGATCTGGAAGACGATCAGCGTGAAAAAGTGCTGGCCGCCATGCCAGAGGTCGATCGCGCCGCGATCGAGGACTCCCTGGGCTACACCGAGGACTCCGCCGGTCGCCTGATGCAGCGCGAGGTGATGGCCGCGCCGCAATTCTGGAACGTCGGCGACACCATCGACCACATCCGCAAGCAGGGCGACGACATGCCCGAGCTGTTCTTTGACATCTATGTCGTCGATCCGACCAACAAGCCCATCGGCGGCGTCCCTGTCAGCGGCCTTCTGCGTGCGCCGCGGGGCCACGCCCTGACCGACATCATGGAGCCTATCAACCCGATCTCGGTGGATCAGGATCAGGAAGAAGTCGCCTACATCTTCGAGAAATACCACCTGATCTCGGCCCCGGTCATCGACAGTGCAGGCCGGCTGGTGGGCCAGATCACCGTCGATGACATCGTGAACATCATCCAGGAGGAGAACCGCGAGGACATCCTGCGCCTGGCCGGTGTTCGTGATGAGGACCGCGGCTCCACCATTCCCGAAATCGTACGCAGCCGTGTGCCGTGGCTGACCATAAACCTGGCCACCGCTGTCCTGGGCGCCAGCGTCATCGGCTGGTTCGAGGGCACCATCCAGCAAATCGTGGCCCTGGCCGTCCTCATGCCTATCGTCTCGGCTATCGGCGGCAATGCCGGCACCCAGGCCCTGACCGTCACCGTGCGCGCGCTCGCAACGCGCGAACTGAACAGTTCCAACGCGCCACGCACCTTCTGGCGTGAACTGGTCGTCGGCCTGGCCAACGGCATGGTTCTGGCCCCGCTGATCGGCATCGCCACCGCCCTGTGGTTCCGTGACGAGGACTGGCGCATCGGTCTGGTCATCGGCGCGGCCATGGTGCTGAACCTGCTGGTCGCCGCAAGCGTCGGCGTGCTGACGCCTCTGACCTTGTCCAAGCTGAAGTTCGACCCCGCCGTGTCCTCTGCCGTCTTTGTCACCGCCACGACGGATTTCTTCGGCTTCCTGATCTTCCTCGGTCTGGCGACGATGGTGCTGCTTTAACCGGCCCAAGGTTTGCGTGAGGCCGGACGGCGAGTGTTCGCCTGTTTCGATTTGGGTCAATCCGTGTCCACAGCGTCCAAACCGACGATGAAAGTGTCCCGTGCCGGCATCGAGCTCATCAAGAGTTTCGAAGGCTTGCGGTCACGCGCCGTTCTCGCAAACGACGGGCGCTGGGTCGTGGGCTATGGCCACCGCGCCTCGGCCCGTGAAGGCGCAGAAGTCTCCGAACAAGAGGCGGAGCTGCTGCTGCAATACGACCTTCTGCCGGTCGTCGCCGCCGTCAACGAAGGCGTCAACGGCCCGGTCAACCAGCACCAGTTCGACGCCCTGGCCAGTTTCGCCGTCTCGGTCGGGGTGGAGCCCTTCCTTTCGTCCGATGTGCTGCGCCGCTTCAACGACGGCCAGATGCGCGAAGCCGCCGACGCCCTGATCGGCTGGGCCGAGCCCGCCGCCCCTGACGCCGCGCCGCGCCGCCGCTCGGCCGAGCGTGCCCTGTTGCAGACCGACCCGAACCACCCTGTCAGCGTCGCCGAACTGATGCGGGCGCCGGTCATGACCCCTGCCGCCTTGGCGGCCGTCAACGCCGCCGTCGCCGCCGATCCCATGCAGGCCGCCGCCGAACAGGCCGCCGCCGCCCGCCTGGCCGCAGCTGAAACCGAAGTCTCTGTCGCCGCGCCTGTCCTGCGCCACGAGACCCGCCCTCAGCCGAAGAAGGGCTTCGACTGGAGCCACACCGGCGCCTTCATGATCATGGGGGCCATCGGCTTCATCGCCATCGGAGGCGCAGCCGCCGCCTTCCGCCTGGCCGCCAACCGCGCCTCGCCGTCCAATGAGACCTTTGTCATCGCGGGCGTTCTGGGCCTGATTGGCGTTGTCTGCGTCGCAGCGGCCTTCTGGAACCTGTATGGTCGGCGCAGCAAAACGCGCTGACTTTGCGCGGGCTGCGGGCGGTGCTAATCCCGCTGCATGAGCATTCCCAACGCCCCGCAATCCATGGAATTCGGCCTCGGCGAGACCGCTGACGCCATCCGCGACACCACCGCCCGCTGGGCCGCCGACCGGCTGGCGCCGCGCGCCGCCGAGATCGACGAAAAGAACGAATTCGCCCGCGACCTGTGGCCAGAGATGGGCGAACTGGGACTGCACGGCATCACGGTCGAGGAAGAGTTCGGCGGTCTCGGCCTCGGCTACCTCGAACACGTCGTGGCGATGGAGGAGGTGTCTCGCGCCTCGGCCTCGATCGGACTGTCTTACGGGGCCCACTCCAACCTGTGCGTCAACCAGATCCGCCGCTGGGGCAATGATGCGCAGAAGCAGAAATATCTGCCCAGGCTGATCTCCGGCGAGCATCTGGGCTCTCTGGCCATGTCCGAGGCCGGCTCCGGCTCAGACGTCATGTCCATGCGCACGCGGGCCGAAAAGACCGGCGACCGCTACATCCTGAACGGCACCAAGTTCTGGATCACCAATTCGCCCACCGCCGACACCCTGGTGGTCTACGCCCGCACCGGCGAAGGCAACGGCGGCGTCACCGCCTTCCTGATCGAGCGCGGCATGAAAGGCTTTTCGGTCTCCAAGAAGCTGGACAAGATGGGCATGCGCGGCTCGGACACCGCCGAACTGGTGTTCGAGGACTGCGAAGTCCCGGAAGAGAACGTCATGGGCCCGGTCGGCGGCGGCGCAGGGGTGCTGATGAGCGGCCTGGACTATGAGCGCACCGTCCTGTCAGGCGGGCCTCTGGGCATCATGCAGGCGGCGCTGGACGTGGTCCTGCCCTACGTCCGCGAGCGCAAGCAGTTCGGCAAGCCGATCGGCAGCTTCCAACTGATGCAGGCCAAGGTCGCGGACATGTACGTGGCCCTGAACAGCGCCCGCGCCTACGTCTACGCCGTGGCCCGCGCCTGCGATCAGGGCAAGACAACACGCTATGACGCGGCGGGCGCGATCCTGCTCGCTTCGGAGAATGCTGTGAAGGTGTCGCTGGAGGCCGTTCAGGCTCTGGGCGGCGCCGGCTACACCAAGGAATGGCCGGTCGAACGTCTGGTCCGCGACGCCAAGCTTTATGACATCGGCGCCGGGACGAACGAGATCAGGCGGTTCCTGATCGGGCGTGAGCTTCTGGGAAGCTGACGCCGCAACTCCGCGCGTACCTTGACCGGTCCGCGCGGAGCCTTTTGCCGCAATCAGGCCGCGGGGCAGTCGCCCAGACGTTCGGCGTTCATCGTAATGACAGTGTCCGGCATGGCCATAGGCGCGCCCGTGACTTTGCTGGTCGCCACCATGGTGTAGCGGCTGTTGAAGTCGCCGGTGACGCGTGTGCTGACCTCGGTCTTCATGCCGCCCTGCATGGTGCAGGTGGTCGAACCGACCATGGCGTCACCCTGGCGGCTGAAGGCCTGAGTCGTACACTCGACGCCGGGCGCCGAAGCCGTAGCGGCCGGAGCCTCGAACGAGGCGTTGGTGATGCAGGTCTCGACCGTGGTCGGAGCGGGGCCGGCCGGCATGGCGTCCGTGGAGGTCGTGATGCGCCACAGGCCGGGCTTGGGACCGTCCAGAGCGGCGGCGGCCGGAGCGGCGGCGGTACCACCCTTGTTCGCGGCGGCGTCCCCACCGGATTGATTGCACGCACCCAAGGCCAGCACACCTGCACAAGCCACGAAAATCATGCTGTTTTTCATAAAACCCTCCATCCCGGCGTCTTGTCCGGTAGAGTTTCAACGCCTCGCAAGCGGCGCCGTTCCCCTGATTTCGACCACGTATACGCCACCACATCGGCGCCATGGACATTTGTTAAGTGGCGCGAACGACTTGTCGTGAATAGAGCATATCCTGTCTTCACCCGCCCGCCCGGACGCCCTTCGTCGATGCCCGACTACGACTATCAGAGCGACACCCGGACCTTCTCACAGGTCATTGAGGACGTCGGCGCCAAGCCCGATCCCAAGCTCTATCTGGGCGAGCTGATCAACGCCTTTGGAGAACGCGGCTTCGGGGCCATGCTGCTGTTCCTCGGCCTGATCAGCATCGTCATCGGCGCCGTGCCGGGAACCACGACGGTTCTGGGCTTCCCGATCCTGCTGATCTCGATCCAGTTGGTGATCCGACGAGATCAGCTGTGGATGCCGCGCTGGGTGCTGAAAAGCAGCATCGACCGGCAGGGCTACCGCACCTCGATCACCCGCGTGCTCAAACCTCTGCGTATGGTCGAGCGCCTGGCCCGCCCTCGCCTGTCGATCATGACCAGCGAAGTCTCCGAAGTGTTGATCGGCCTGATCTGCACCCTGCTATGCATCATTCTGATGCTGCCCATTCCCGGCGGAAACCTCGTGCCGTCGCTGATCATCGCCGCCTTTGGCTTCGGCCTTATGCAGCGCGACGGCGCGGTCATTCTGACGGGCTGGCTTGGCGCTGCAGGCTTCGCCGCCTTCATCTGGCTGGCATGGGAGGTGGTCAGCCGGGTTATCGGCAACACCTGGGCCTGGGTGATCGGACTGTTCTAGAACCCATGCTGCACCGCACATGGTCGTTGCCCATGCGGACGGGCTTCGCTAACCGTCTTCTAAAGCAACCCGGAGCTTCTCATGTCGCGCAACGCCGACCGGTTCGAAGGCACCTCGAACTATATCGCCACCGATGATCTGAAGATCGCCGTCAACGCCTCTGTGGCGTTGGAGCGGCCTCTGCTGATCAAGGGCGAGCCCGGCACCGGCAAGACCGTTCTGGCCTATGAAATGGCCAAGGCCCTCAACGCGCCCCTGATCACCTGGCACATCAAGTCGACGACCAAGGCTCACAACGGCCTGTACGAATACGACGCCGTCTCTCGCTTGCGTGACAGCCAGCTGGGCGACGCGCGCGTCAACGACGTGCGCAACTATCTGAAGAAGGGCAAGCTGTGGGAGGCCTTCACCTCCCCCGTCCGTCCCGTCCTTCTGATCGACGAGATCGACAAGGCCGACATCGAGTTCCCCAACGACCTGCTGCAGGAACTCGACCGCATGGAGTTCTATGTCCAGGAGACGGACGAGACGATCCGCGCGGAAATCCGCCCGGTCGTGGTCATCACCTCGAACAATGAGAAGGAACTGCCCGACGCCTTCCTGCGCCGTTGCTTCTTCCACTACATCCGCTTCCCTGACGATCAGACGATGAAGGCGATCATCGAAGTCCACTTCCCCGGCATCAAGCCGCGCCTGGTGGCCGAGGCGTTGAAGACCTTCTACGAAATCCGCGACACGCCGGGTCTCAAGAAAAAGCCGTCGACCTCTGAACTTCTCGACTGGCTGAAACTTCTGATGGTCGATGACGTCGATCCCGAAACCTTGCGTGAAAGATCGCCGAACAAGCTGATCCCTCCGCTGCACGGCGCCTTGCTCAAGAATGAGCAGGATGTGCATCTGTTTGAGCGGCTGGCGTTCCTGAACCGTCGTGAAGGCGCCCGTCCCGGCGGCTGACCGCCACTTCATGGCGCCGGATTGGACATTGCGATTACCGCGATTTCACTGGATTCCTGATCGCGTCGGCGCAGGATGAGGGCAAGACCAAGGATTCCCGACCATGCCGCCTCGCCCCTTCATCATCCCCACCGTCTGCATCCTGGCCGCGCTGGCTTCGGCCTGCGATGACAATTCGGTGCGGATTTCCTCCTCTCGCAGCGAGAACAACGACGCCACAGGCGTGCTGCGCGTGGTCGAGACCTTGCAGTGTCCCCAGACCATCGGTTCGCTGACCCGCAAGGGTTCGGCCACGGAACAGGGCACGGTCTGCACCTATAACGGACCCAAGGGCGCCGAGGTCGTGCTGCACCTCGTCTCCCTGCGGGGAACCGACGCCGCGACCGCGCTGCAAGGTTTCGAGACGCGTTTGTCCACATCCCTTCCCGACGCCGCCGCCCAGATCCGCGCTTCAGCATCCGCCGACGCCGCCACGGCATCATCGGGCGACACCGCTTCTGTGCGTGCGCCCGGTGTCGCCATCGACGCCAATGGCGACAACGCCAGCGTCCGCGCGCCTGGCGTGGCCATCGAATCCCAGGGCGACAAAGCCTCTGTGCGCCTGCCCGGCGTCAGCATCAACGCCGATGGCGATAACGCCAGCGTCCGCATCGGCGGCTTCCACGTCGACGCCGACAATGAAGGCGCAGTCGTCAACGTCAGCGATGGTGAAGGCGGCGACGCCGTCAGCGTGCGCGCCAATCAGAACGCCGCCGTTGTCCGCACCAGCGCCACCGGTCCCGCGACCCGCTCCAACTGGATCCTGACAGACAACCGCGACAGCGCCGCAGGCTGGCGACTGGTCGGCTATGAGGCGCGCGGCCCCGCCGGCGGTCCCATCGTCGTCGCCACCGTCCGCACCAAGGACCGCGAAGGCGGCCGTGTCTTCGACGACGCCAAGGAACTGGTGACGCTCAACGTCGGGGACTGATCGCCCTGCGCCCTTGATCCTTGCGGCTGAATGCGTCACCACACCGGCCCATAAGTCAGGATAGTCTGTTGGCCGTCAGCCCTCGAAATTCAGCGACCAAGGCGCCGCGCGCCTGGCAACGCATGCTCTCCGGCCGCCGTCTCGACCTGCTTGATCCCTCGCCGTTCGACATAGAGATCGAGGACATCGCCCACGGCCTGGCCCGCGTTGCGCGCTGGAACGGCCAGACCATCGGCGAGCACGCCTTTTCGGTCGCCCAGCACTCCTGCGTCGTCGAGGAGATCGCCGCCTACATCAAGCCGGGCCTCGAGCCGAAATGGCGCCTCGCCGCCCTGCTGCACGACGCGTCCGAGTACGTCATCGGCGACATGATCTCGCCGTTCAAGGCGGCGCTGGGCGTCAACTACAAGGCCTTTGAGGCGCGCCTGGAATCGGCCATCCACGTCCGCTTCGCCCTGCCGCCCAAATCGCCCGTCGCCATCAAGACATTGATCAAGAAGGCTGACCGCGCCTGCGCCTTCTTCGAGGCCACCCAACTGGCTGGCTTCAACAAGACCGAGTCCCTGTCCATCTTCGGCGCCCCGCCCGCCGGCTATGACCTGATCATTGAGCCATTGCCCGCCCCGGTCGCCCAGCAGCGCTATCTGGAGCGTTACCGCGTCCTGGCCGAGGCCACAGGCCTGATGCCCGCCCCCGACGCCTGGCACACGGAATAGAGGCATGACGGCTCCGGCGGATCAGGGCGTTCGGATCGGCCTGTCGGCGGTCGTCATCGCGCTCCAGAACCGCACCGCCTGCGTCCTGACCACGACAGGCGAAGATGGAGCCGTCGCCCTGCCCTTCGGCCCCTTCGACCCGGCCCGCGACCGCACCTTCGAGCTGGCCCTGCGCGCCTTCGTCACCGCCCAGACCGGCTTCCGCCTAGGGTTCGTCGAACAGCTCTACACCTTCGGCGACCTGGGCCGCGCCAGCCCCCGCGCCACCCCCGGCCCCGAACACCACCGCGAGGTCTCCATCGGCTATCTGGCCCTGACCGCCGATGCGGGCGAAACCCACGCCGCCGAGGCCCGCTGGACCCCCGTACTGGACTTCTTCCCCTGGGAGGACCGCCGCGACGGCGCCGCCTGCCTGCCCGCCCTTCTGGACGGCTTGCGCGCCTGGGCCGGCGCCGATCCACGCCGCCTCGCCCGCATCGACACCCTGTTCGCCTGCGGCCCCGATCAACGCTGGAACGAAGGCGGCGTGCTGGACCGCTATGAACTCCTCTACGAAGCCGGCCTGGTCGATGAGGCCGCACGCGATGAGGACCGGCCCGGCCCGCCTGGCCTGCCCGGCCGCCCCATGGCGTCTGACCACCGCCGCATCCTGGCCACCGGTCTGGGCCGTTTACGCAGCAAGCTGAAGTATCGCCCCGTTTTGTTCGACCTGATGGCGCCCCTCTTCACCCTGTCCGACCTCCAGGCCGCTGCAGAAGCGGTGGCCGGTCTTTCTCTGCACAAGCAGAACTTCCGCCGGGGCGTTGAACGCACCGGCCTGGTCGCCCCCACTGGTCAGATGTCACTGGCCACAGGCGGCCGCCCCGCCGAACTTTTCTGTGTCATTGAGGGCGCCGCGACCTCCGGTGAAGCTTTGGGCCTGCCTTTACCCGCACAACGCTGACGATTTTCTCACAAGGCCGCTTGCCCCGCCCCTCGCAGCCCATTAGAGAAGCCCCTCGCTCGACCAAGCGTCCTACGGCCCCGCGGAGAGGTGGCAGAGTGGTCGAATGTACCGCACTCGAAATGCGGCGTGCCTTTACGGGTACCGTGGGTTCGAATCCCACCCTCTCCGCCACCGGCCCCAGGACCTCACACTAGTCGTCGACAGCCCGCATAAATACGTCCGTCGCCCGCCGATCCGGACGATGCCAGCGGCCCGTCTGCATCGATCGAGTTCAACGCAGGTTGGCTTAGATCAGCAGTCCAAACTTGATCACCCCACACCGGATCTCCTCCCGGCCCACAACGGTCACGTTGCACCACTTGTCGCCGCCTGGCTGACCAGAAGCTTCTGCACCCTCGGACGCAGCCTTGCCGCACAGGGTCTAGAATTGAAGGATCAAGTGCTGAACATAGGGCGTTTGTTGGACCTCACGAAAGAAGCCCTTGGCGTGAAATGAAGGCGGCGTCATGCGATCGATCGCATTCGGCACGGGCGAGCACCTAACCGCAACGATGCGGCTCAAGACATAGGCCGAGGCCAAAATAAAAGGCGGGGCCGTAGCCCCGCCCTTATTTGGTGCAGTCTAACTGCTTGTTAACAGCCAGCCTTCGATTTCTGAACCATCACTGTGCGTGACGATACGGGCGTCGTCAAGGGCGAAACCCTTCTATTGACCATCGTTCTTCAAAGGATACGGTCAAGCTGAACATCAACTTACGAACGCCCATTGCTGTGGGGCGGAGGCTGGAACGATGGCGACGCGGCTGGGACTGGACGTGGGAACCAACAGCATCGGCTGGGCCCTGATCGACGGCGATCAGATCATCGACCTGGGCGCGCGTATCTTTTCGGACGGGCGCGATCCCAAATCCGGCGCCTCTCTGGCCGTGGACCGGCGAGATGCGCGGGCGGCGCGGCGGCGGCGTGACCGTTATCTGGGCCGTCGGTCAGCCTTTCTGGAGACGCTGATCCAGTACGGCCTGATGCCCGCCGACGCTGACGACGCCAGGCTGCTGACGGCCAAGGATCCCTATGACCTGCGCGTCCGCGCCCTGGACGAAGGGCTGGACCCGCATGAGATCGGTCGCGCCCTGTTCCACCTGAACCAGCGTCGCGGCTTCAAGTCCAACCGCAAGGCCGAGCGCGGGCGCAAGGAGAACGAGGACGGCAAGATCGAGAGCGGCGCCAAGGCCCTGGACGCCGCCATGGCCGAGGTCGGCGCCCGGACGCTGGGGGAATTCCTGACCGGTCGCGAGACAAAGCGTGTCCGTATGGGCGGCGAGAGCCAGACCTATGACTTCTACCCTCAGCGCCGTCACGTCGAGGCGGAGTTCGCCGCCATTTGGGGCGCTCAGGCGCAACACCATCCCGCCCTGCTGACCGAGACGGCGCGGGCGGCCCTCCACCGCATCCTGTTCTTCCAGCGCGACCTGAAGGATCAGGAGATCGGCTTCTGCACCTTCGCCGGGTGGAACGGCGTGCCCGAGGATGAGCGGCGCCTGGCCAAGGCCCACCCCCTGTTTCAGGAACGGCGGCTGTATGAGGAGGTCAACGCCCTGCGGATCGTCTCGCCGGGTGCGCCGGACCGGGAACTGACGCTGGACCAGCGCGACCACTTGATCATGAAGCTGCAGGGCACGCGCAAATCCAGCTTTTCCGCCCTGGGAAAGTTGATCAAGCTGGGCGACGGTGAGCGCTTCAACAAGGAAAGCGAGACCCGCAAGGACCTGCTGGGCGACGAGGTGCGGGCCGAATTGGCCGACAAGAAGCGGTTCGGCGCGCGCTGGGGCTTCTTTGACCTGACCGAACAGCTGAAGATCATCGCCCGCATCCAGAATGAGGTTGATCCCGAGATCCTGCTGGACTGGCTGAAGGCCGAATATGCTCTGGATGAAGACACCGCCCTGGCCGTAGCCAGAACGCGCCTTCCCGAAGGCTATGGCCGGTTCGGCGAGACAGCGACGCGGCGACTGATCGAGGCGTTGAAGGCCGAGGTGATCACTTACGACAAGGCGGCCAGCGCTGCAGGCTTTCATCACAGCGACCAGCGCACAGGAGAGGTATGGGACCGCCTGCCCTACTACGGCGAAATCCTGACCCGCGAGATCGCGCCCGGCAAGGCCGACTACGGCGACGAAGACGAGCGCCGTTTTGGCAAGGTCAGCAACCCCACGGTCCATATCGGTCTGCGCCAGCTGGAAAAGCTGATCAACGCCGTGATCAAGGTTCACGGACGGCCCGACGAGATCGTCGTTGAACTGGCCCGCGAACTTAAGCTGAACGAGGAAGAAAAGAAGAAGCACGAGGCCCGCATCAGACGCGACACGACGGCGGCGATCGCGCGCGGCGAAAAGCTGACCGCGACAGGCATCACCGACAACGGCGCCAACCGCATGCTGATGCGGATGTGGGAAGAGCTGAACCCCGCCAATCCTCTGGACCGCCGCTGTCCCTATTGCGCCGAAGTGATCGGCATCCGTCAGTTGTTCTCCGACGACACTGACATCGACCACATCATCCCCTACTCCCAGTCCCTGGACGACAGCGCGGGCAACAAGGTCGTCGCCCACCGCCATTGCAACCGCGCCAAGGGCAATAAGACGCCCTACGAAAAATGGGGGCCCGACGAAGCGCGCTGGGAGATCATCAGCACCCAGGTCTCACGGATGCATCGTTCCAAACAGTGGCGTTTCGGCCCCGAAGCCCGTGAGCGGCTGGACAAGAACGGCGGCTTCATCGCCCGGCAGCTGACGGACACCCAGTATCTGTCGCGGCTGACAGCCCAGTATCTGTCGTCGCTCTACACCCCCAACGAGGGACGGCGCGTCTATGCCATTCCCGGACGAATGACAGCCATGCTGCGCCGGTTGTGGGGGCTGAACAGCCTGCTCCCGGACCATAATTTCGTCGAGAACGAGCACTCCAACGCACCCAAGAACCGGCTGGACCACCGCCATCACACCATCGACGGCGCGGTCGCGGCGGTGACCAGCGTCAGTCTTCTGCAACGGATCGCCACCGTCGCCGCCCGTGCTGAATCTCAGGATCTGGATCGCCTGTTCGAGGGGCTGGAGCCGCCGTGGCCGACCTTCCGCGACGACCTGAAGGAACGGCTGGCCGGTGTGACCGTCAGCCACAAACCCGACCATGGCCGCAAGGGCCGCCCTTCGCGCCATCGCGACATGACGGCAGGTCGCCTGCACAACGACACGGCCTATGGTTTCACCGGTCAGGTCGCCGCCGATGGCAAGACCCCCATCGTGGTCCACCGCGTGCCCTTCGCCAGCCTGAAGCCCGCCGACATCGCCGACCCGACCCGCATCCCGGACGAGACCCTGCGCGACGCCCTGTTCGAAGCCACCCGCGACCTGACCGGCAAGTCCTATGAGCAGGCGCTGGCGCGTTTCGCCAAACAGCACCCGGTGTTCAAGGGCGTCCGCCGCGTCCGCGTGCGAGAGGCGCTGAACGTCATCCCCGTCCGGGACAAGACCGGACGACCGTACAAAGGATACGCTGGCTCCTCCAATGATCGGTACAATGTCTGGCGCCTGCCGGATGGCAAATGGGAGCATAGGGTCATTCAGACCTTTGACGCTCACAAACCGCACTTCATCGAAGACCGCCCACACCCCGCCGCCAAGAAGTTCATGTGTTTGAGGCAGAACGATCTCATCGCCGTCGAACGCGGCGGCGTCCCGATCGAGATCATGCGCGTTGTGAAATTCACCCTGAACGGTCAGATCACCCTGGTCCCGGATAATGAGGGCGGCAAGCTCGCAGACAGACACAAGAATCCCGATGATCGACTGCAGATCATCAACCCTACCGTCTCGGGACTTAAGAAGATGAAGGCCCGCCAGGTCCGCATCGACCCGCTCGGCCGCGTCTTCGACCCCGGCCCTCGCGACTAGGCGCACCCATGGACCGCATCGTCGATATCGCCACCGACGGCCATCACCTGTCCGCCCACCGCGGCTTCCTGTTGGTTGAAAAGGACGGCGACGAGATCGGTCGCGTCGCCTTGGACGATGTTCATGCCGTGATCGTTCACGCCCACGACGTGACCTGGAGCGGCGCCCTGGTGGCGCGCTTGGCCGAGCGCGGGGCGCCCATCGTCTTTTGCGGCTCCAATCATTCACCCATCGCCGTGACCCTGCCTCTGGAAGGCCACCACGCCCAAGGCGGGCGGATGCAGGCGCAATGGAACGCCTCCAAACCCCTGGCCAAACAGGCCTGGCGTCGGATCGTCGCCGCCAAGATCACCATGCAAGGGTCGCTCCTGGCCGCCCACGGCGTCGATGGCGCCCAAGCCTTTCCCTTCATGGCCGCGCGCGTCAGTTCCGGCGACAAGGAGAACCTGGAGGCCCAGGCTGCGCGTCGCTATTGGCCCTTGCTTATGGGCGCCGACTTCCGCCGCGACCGGGACGAAGCGGGCGCCAACGCCCTGTTGAACTATGGCTACGCCGTCATGCGCGCGACCTGCGCCCGCGCCATCGTCGCTTCCGGCCTTCACCCCACGATCGGCGTCCAGCATTCCAACCGAGGCAACGCCTTCGCCCTCGCCGACGATCTGGTCGAGCCGTTTCGACCTCTGGTCGACGCCCTGGTCGTGCATCTGATCCGTTCCGGCGTCACGACACTGGACCCGGCGGTGAAGCGCCGCTTCGCCCGGCTGATCGCCTTTGACCTGCGTATTCAGGGCGAGGTCTCGCCCGTCTCGGTCGCCGCCCAGCGCCTGGCCCGCTCGCTCGCCCGCGCCTTCGAAACCGGCCGCCCCGATCTGGTCCTGTTCGACCCGCCCACCCCGGTCGAGTGGGCCGCCGCCACGCTCGACCCCGACCCGACGTGCGACGCATGAGCCGCCGCGACGCCGTTCATCTCAGCGGATATCGCCTGATGTGGATCTTCGTCATGTTCGACCTGCCCGTCGGCACCAAGCAACAGATGCGGCAGGCGACCCGGTTTCGCGAATTCCTCCTCGATGAAGGATTCGAAATGAGTCAGTTCTCAATCTATGCTCGCTTCTGCAACGGGCAGGACGCCTACGACGCAAAGCTAAGACGAATAGAGGCCAATTTGCCGGAAAAGGGCGAGATTCATGTGCTCAGCTTCACCGACCGCCAATACGAAGGCATCGTGCGATTCTCCAGCCAACGCCGGAAACGCCCTCGCAAAAATCCCGACCAATTGGCGCTGTTCTAACTTTGTCCCGCCGTCCGAACCGGCTGAATATTACAATTTTCCGTTCAATTTGAATGGATTACCGCAACATCCAGCCTAGCAGTTCAGAAATCGAAGGCCAGCGGCAACAGGGGCTCGATCGGGCCGTCGCAAACTGGAAGCCTAGCAGTTCAGAAATCGAAGGCCAGCGGCAACCCCTGTCCGCCCGCACGGCATCCGGCGAGTAGCCTAGCAGTTCAGAAATCGAAGGCCAGCGGCAACTGGACCGAGGCGCACCAGACGGCGACACAAAGCCTAGCAGTTCAGAAATCGAAGGCCAGCGGCAACCCACATGTCGTCCTCCACCCCATAGACGGAAGCCTAGCAGTTCAGAAATCGAAGGCCAGCGGCAACCGCTTGGAGCACTTCGACACCCTGGCCTCCCAGCCTAGCAGTTCAGAAATCGAAGGCCAGCGGCAACTGGACGGGTCCTGGTCCCAGCGTTGAACGGAGCCTAGCAGTTCAGAAATCGAAGGCCAGCGGCAACTCGCGTTCCTCGGCTGCGTCGCGGGATTCCAGCCTAGCAGTTCAGAAATCGAAGGCCAGCGGCAACTGAGCCGTCCATGGATCGAAGCCGCCGCCCAGCCTAGCAGTTCAGAAATCGAAGGCCAGCGGCAACGGGCTGATCGAGATGAGCCGCGACTATGCCAGCCTAGCAGTTCAGAAATCGAAGGCCAGCGGCAACCAGCCCGGGGTGCTCCCCTCCTGGATGCACCAGCCTAGCAGTTCAGAAATCGAAGGCCAGCGGCAACCATCTCGGTTACGACCGCTCGGTGGATGAGAGCCTAGCAGTTCAGAAATCGAAGGCCAGCGGCAACCCGGAGCCCCGGCGGGCCATGTCGATCAGGAGCCTAGCAGTTCAGAAATCGAAGGCCAGCGGCAACACAATCAGGCCGTCGCCCAGGCGGGCGAGGAGCCTAGCAGTTCAGAAATCGAAGGCCAGCGGCAACCGGTCCCTCAGGGAAATGACCCGCTTGGTGAGCCTAGCAGTTCAGAAATCGAAGGCCAGCGGCAACCCCACGTCGCAACGAGACCAGACGCGGAGGAGCCTAGCAGTTCAGAAATCGAAGGCCAGCGGCAACCGGGGCGGTGTGGACCTCCCAAACGCCGGAAGCCTAGCAGTTCAGAAATCGAAGGCCAGCGGCAACTGGCAAAAGCGGTTCCTTGCCGCCCTGGATAGCCTAGCAGTTCAGAAATCGAAGGCCAGCGGCAACGGAACCCGGCGGCGGGCCTCGCGACCGCCGAGCCTAGCAGTTCAGAAATCGAAGGCCAGCGGCAACGCGTCAGCTGACGGGGCTATCCGCTTCACTAGCCTAGCAGTTCAGAAATCGAAGGCCAGCGGCAACCACAGCAGCGGCCATGTAGATCTCAATGAGAGCCTAGCAGTTCAGAAATCGAAGGCCAGCGGCAACCAATGGCCCGAATACAACGTCGCGGCAAGCAGCCTAGCAGTTCAGAAATCGAAGGCCAGCGGCAACTGCACGGTCAATCGGTATCTCGAACAGTTGAGCCTAGCAGTTCAGAAATCGAAGGCCAGCGGCAACTGGGCGACGTAGGGCGCGACAGCCTCAGCCAGCCTAGCAGTTCAGAAATCGAAGGCCAGCGGCAACTGTGGCGACGATATAGTTCTCGCGCACCACAGCCTAGCAGTTCAGAAATCGAAGGCCAGCGGCAACGACGTGAGACCGGACTTGATGCTCGGTCCAAGCCTAGCAGTTCAGAAATCGAAGGCCAGCGGCAACGGAGTCCACGCCCAGCACTTCGAGGCCAAGAGCCTAGCAGTTCAGAAATCGAAGGCCAGCGGCGACAGGTCATGGGGCCTTCATGTCGTCAAACGCGCCATTGTCAGCGAGGTCGGCCCAGGCAGGCGCCGCCGTCCGGGCTCGTCTCCTCGCGGCAAAGACGAACAGGCGGCAGGGGTTCTGGCGCGTCGATCAGTCGGTTGGAGCCGTCCGCGAGCCGGTTCAGGTCGAAAGCGTCGTATAACTGACCTGTCGCCGTATAGGTGCGGAACGCCAGGCGCTCGTTGCTGACGTCGATGGTCTGATACAGTTGCGTATCCGCCGCCACGCGATCGGGCTGGCTGCCGGACCGGTCGTTGAGGCCGTACATCTTCGAACCGGCGACAGAGACCAGATAGACCGGCCCTTGAGGCTCACCCGCCTCCCGCGCCCGGCGCGACGCCTCGGCGCCGTCGGCGTGGGTGATGCGGCTGTAGCAGTGGTCGTGGCCCTGAAGCACGAGATCAACGCCCCGGGCGATGAAGATCGGATTCCACGCCGCCTTCAGCGCCTCCGTGTCACGCGGGCGGGCGCAGGTGTAGATGGGCTGGTGCTGGACCACGATGTTCCAACGGGCCGGGCTCTCGGCCAGGGTCCGGTCCAGCCACTGGGTCTGTGCGTCCAGGGCGTCCAGCCCCAGCGCCGCCGTGCCGTCCAGAACGATGAAGCGCACGCCCTGATAGTCGGTGAAATAGGTGGTCGGCTGGGCTGCGCCCGAGGCCACGCCATTGCCCGGCAGGGCGAACTGGGCCGACCACAGCGGGCCGAGCTGGCGCACGCCGGCGTCGTCATCGCTGTACTCATGGTTTCCCGCCGCCGGGATCTGGGGGACCATGGCGTAGGCGAACCCGCCGTTCGCGGTCCACTCGCCCCATTCCCAGTCCTGCGACCGTCCGGTCAGGTCGCCTGCGTGCACCATGACGTCGGGCGAGGCGCGCAGCAGACCCTGACGGGTGGTGCGCGATCCCTTGGCCAGGATGTCGTTCTGGGTGTCGCCCAGATAAAGGATGCGGAAAGGCTGGCCCGCCGCGTCGGCGGTGCGCAGGGTGTGCCATTCGGACCAGCCGTCGGCGCCCCGCAGGCGATAGACATAGACCTGACCCGGCGTCAGGCCGATGAAGCGCACGGAGTGGTACAGCCCCTGCCCGCCTCGCTCGACGCCGGACACGGTGACGCCGCGCACCGACTGGGCGTTCATCTCCATCGCCGAACTGCTGATCGACGGCGCGATCTCCGCCAAGGCCTCGATCTGACGCGCATCGGTACGCCAGGCCACGGCCATCTCGGTCGAGGCGTCGGCGCCAGGGGTCAGGACCACCCGGTCGGGGCGGCCGCCGGGCGCCCAGGTCTGGCGGACCTCGGCGGCGGCTTCCGGCGCAGGGGTCTGGGCCAGAAGCGCCGCGGGCGCCGCGCCCAGCATCAAGGCGAGGGAGAGCGTCAAAAGTTTCATAGGTGGTCCTTTTTCATGCTGCGCCCGCACCGCTCGGCGCGTCGCAATGAAGACGGGCGGGTGACCCCGCGCCGGTCGATCAGAAGAAGCGGGCGCGCACGATCAATCAGCCTGCGACAGATCCGGCGTCCAACCCCAGGCGTCCATCATCACCGTGAACAGATGGGTGTTGGGGAAGTAGCCGCGCACGCGCTCGGCGCCGGCGCCTATGGCCAGGGCCGGCACTTCCTCGGCCGTATGGGTGGCGTTGACCAGGACGTTCTCCAGCCGGACGATGTCCTCCTCGCTGTCAGTGGCCTTCCAGGCGTCATAGCCTTCCAGCAAAGGCTCGCCCCGACGACCGCCGTCGACCTGCAGCCCGAATGAATGGTCCGCCGTGAACAGCAGCAGCGTATCGCTTAGATCCACACGGCTCTCGACCTCGGCGATGAGCCGGTCGAAATCGACCACGTTCTGCAGCCCGTCACGCGGATCGTCCGTGTGCGCATCCCACTCGACGACGAGAAAATAGCCCGTGTCCGAACGTTGCAGGATGTCCAGCGCCCTGAGGGCGGCGGCGCGCACATCCATGGAATCGCCCACCACAACGGGTCGGAGATTGCCCGCCGGCGCCTCTGCCAGCGTGGTGTAGATCGGTCGGTCGTGCGCGGCGCTCAAGGCCTCGAAACCGGTCCCCAGCGCGACCAGTTGTTCGCCGATCTTGCGTCGGCCGGCGCCGAACAGGACATCCACGCCGTCGCCGAAGCGGGGCGAGAAGGCTTGCGGGAAGATCTCGCCCCATTTCGCCCGATCATTCGAGTGGGCGTAGTTGGCCGCTGGCGTCGCGTCGGCGATGGACTGTGAACTGATGACACCGGTCAGCAGACCGCGTTCCTCAGCATATTCGAGCAGGGTCTTGGTCGGCGTTCCATCCCGTTCCCGACGTACGACATCGGGCCCCTGGCTGATGACGCCATTGCGGGTTTTGACCCCGGTCACGATCGCCGACATGCCGTTGGCCGAGTCAGATACGAACTGATCGACGGGCGAGGTCTCGCTCAGCCCCAGATGCGGCCATTGCTGGATATGCAGCCTCTGCGGTTCGTCATAGGCCATGAGGCTGGCGGCGGAGAGGGTCGACACTCCGGCCGCGTCGGCGAGAAACAGGATGACGTTCCTCGCCCTCCCCGGCTGGGCGGCAGACGCCGCATCGCGCGGCGTCGCGGCGACCTGCATTGCGGTGTCCTGGGCCAGAGCGGGAAAGGCCGAAAGGGCGAGCGAGGCGGCGACAAGCGCCGTCGACAGATGGGTGCGTGGCTTCATCATCTCGAATCCCCCTTAGAACCTGTAGCCAAGGCCGAAGGTGAACTTGCGGCCTGACAGGCTCGCGTCTTCAACAAACTGGCTGTACCCGGAGTATGAAACCTGAGCCTCGTCGGTCAGGTTGGTCACGGCGGCGTAGGTTCGCAGCCCGCTGGCGAAGGTGTAGCTGGCCTCCAGATCGACACGTTGCTCGGCGTCATAGAATTCGTCGGTCTCGATGCTGTCGCCCAGACCTTCGACGTAGGCGTCGCGGTAGCGATAATCGCCACGAACATTGAACCCTCTCCAGGCCCATTCCACCGAGCCGGTGAACATGAATTTGGAGAAGCCGGGCACCGGCAGATCCCGGTCATCGTCGCGGTTGGGATAGGTTGCTTCGCTATCTGCAAAGGTGGCGCTCATCCCGACGCTCAGGCCGCGCAACACCCCCGGCAGGAAGCCGAAACGCTGACGCGCGATCAGTTCGATGCCGTAATTCTTGGCGGCCGAGCCGTTCATGGGCACTTCGTATTCGAAGTCGCCGTCCGGATCGAAGACGGGAATGCCGTTCGCGTCGAGGGTGTTGAAGTTATAGACCTGGACGTAGGAGAAATCCTGGATGTCCTTATAGAAGACGCCGATCGAATACAGGCCGCCGCTGTCGGTGTAATACTCGAGCTGGGCGTCATAGTTGTCCGAGACGGCCGGCTGCAGGTTGGCGTTGCCATCCGTGATGTCGCCGTCTTCATTGACGAAACGCCCGGCCGTCAGCTCGCTCAGCCGCGGGCGGCCATAGCTGCGGTTGTAGCTTTCCCGCAGGATCAAGTTGGGAATGAGCTCGTGCCGGAGATGGAGGCCTGGCAGCCAGAAGCTGTAGGAGTCGCTCGACTGAACCTCGATCAGGCTGGCGTTCCCATCCAGATAGCTGACCTGATAGTTGGTGTTCTTCCAGTCGACCTGCTCGTAGCGCACGCCCGCCACGACAGTGTGGATGCCAGAGCGCAGAGTGCCCATGACATAGCCGGCGCTGGTGTCCTCGGTCGCGTCATAGTCAGAGACATTGCTGTCCTCCAGCGAGTCCTCCGCCTCGAACTCGAAGAGTTCGGGGTTGCTGTTCAACAGAGCGACGCCGTTTCTGGGGATGACGTCGTAGTATTTCTGCCCCCCCATCAGCACCTGGTCGTTGCGGACGACGACGTCGGCATAGGGGAAGGCCTCGTCCATCGAATAGACATTGGCCAGCCTGTCGAAGCGCGGGGCGCTGCGGTTGAATTTCGCGCCGGTCTTGAAGGTGAAGACGTTGGAACCGAGGTCGAAGTTGCGCTCCCAATCGACTCTGGCGCCGAACAATTCCTCGACCTTCACCGCGCTCTCCAGGATCAGTTCGCCCTCGGTCACCAGCGACAGGTCGCTGTGATCGTATCCGTCCAGGGAAGTGATGTTCACCTCGCCCCGACCGACATCGATCAGATGATATTCGAACTGCATCCAGGGATCGTCCGGCTCCATCACGAAGTTCAGTTCGTTGTCGCTGACGATGTTCTCCTGGTTGCGGGAGTAGAAGGCGTCGTAGGTCAGCAGGCTGTTCGGGGCCTCGTGGCGACCGCCGAAGTTGATCGAATACAGCTCGTTCTGGCGCTGATCCTCGGTGCCGATCCAGCCCCGCGACGCACGCGAACCGCTGTTGCCCGTGGTGCCGCGTCCATAATCCGGCGTCAGCGCCGCATAGGTTTTCCGCCCGCCGATGGCGTTCTGGAACCGGGTGTCGATGTCGATGTCGGTTTCATAGGCGATGCCGTGACGTTCGGCGTCGCTGTAAAACAGGCGCAGATAGAATGAGTTGAACGGGTCGGTTCTGAAATCGAAATTAGCGTTGACCGTGTTCGTCTCGGTGACGCGGGTATCGTACTCCCAGTGCGACGCCTCCATGAACCAGACCGGCTGGTCATACTGATCAAGACCCAGCGACGGATTGTTCTCCGGCGTGGCCTGAACCCAGTCCATGTCCCGGTTCATAGAGTAGCGATTGGTCTTGTAGCTGCCCAGCGAAAGGCTGACGCCCAGGTTCCGGTCGCCGCCGCCGATGCTGAAGATGTCCGAATACTTCAGGTCGAACGCATGACCCCACTTCTCCGGCATGTCGCTGTAGACCCCCGCGGCGTCGAACTCGAACTCGCGACCGGAACGCTGGAAGGCGCTTCGGCTGACGACGTTGATGATGCCGCCGATGGCGTCGCCGTCGCGGTCAGGCGTCGGCGCCTTGATCACCTCAATCCGGGTAATGCCCCCCGCTGCGAACTGGCGCGTATTGATGCCGCGTCCGCCGCCCGAGCTGGGCAGACGGTTGCCGTCGATCTGGAATGAGTTGTAGTCGCCCTCGACCCCACGGATGTTGATGCCCGCTGCGGACCCATCCTGATCCATGTCGACGCTCAGGCCCGGCAGACGTTGCAACGCATTGCCGATGTTGCCGTCGGGCATCTGGCCGAAGACTTCTTCGGAGACGATGTTGATGATGCCGCTCGCGGTCTTCTGCTGGTTGATGGCCAGGGCTTGTCCGCTGGCGGCCGCGCGAACCGTGACATCCTCGATCAGGAAGGCGCCGCTGCTCAGGCCGATGTCCGTCGCCACATTGCCGCCCGTCGGCACAACCACGGTGACAACGCTCGCATCGAGGCCGACATATGTGACCTGCAGGGTGACCTCTCCGGCGGGGGCAACCACCTGAAAACGACCGTCTTCGGTCGTGTAATCCTGCGCCCTCCCGCCCGCCACGCGAACAACGGCGCCCCGCAGCGATGCGCCGCTGTCCAAGTCATACACACGCCCCGTCACCGTGCCCTGACCGACTTCCGCTCGCGCCGATACGGACGAAACGCTGCTCTGAGCGTTAGCAACGCTCGCCGACAACGCAATTACAGCCGTCGAAGCCAGTAGAATAAATTGTCTGATTGCGGATTGATTGTTCATATTTGCCCCTCGTTATTATCGATCAGGAGTCACAAGACTCATAATCATCTTTCGGGGCGGTGATATCAGTCCGAATCTATTTTCATGTGTGAACTTATTGTCAAAATTTACAGCAAATCCAGCAAACATATCTTATAGTTGCGGTCATTGAATTTTCTCGCCACGCGCTCTCCCCTACCCCACCGCATGCAATGCCGGCTCAACCCCTCGCGTCGCCCGCTTCATCGATCAGCACACCGCCGTGATCGACGCTGAAGCGCTTGAGCACGGAGACCTCGAACGGTTTGGCGAAGATGGTCGAGACCTGCATCAGGGCCGCCTCGACCCGGTCAGGCGTCAGGGTCAGCAAGATGAACCCCTTGGCCGACTGGTCGCAGAAGACGACCTCCTCATTGGCCTGCATCAGGGCCGCGCCCAGAGGGAAGCCGGCGATGGCGTCGCCTGGCGAGGGGCTGGAGACGGCGCTGGTTCCGAACTCGACCGCGCGGCGGGCGCCGTCGGCGTCCTTCAGCTCATTGACCCAGAAGGCGTGGCTGTCGCCGGCCAGGACGATGGGCTGCACCCCCGCCTCGGCGAAGGCGGCGTACAGGCGCTCGCGCCCCGCCGGATAGCCGTCCCAGGCGTCAAGGTTGAACGGCAGCCCCAGCTTGTAGAGCTGGATGGCCATGGCGATCTGCGGGCGATAGGCCTCGGGCAGGCTGGCGATCATGGCGTCGATCTGTGCTTGTGGAAGCATTTTCGACACGTCCGGGCCGGCGACGCGGGCGGTCACCACCTGATTGCCCAGCACCTGCCAGGGACGGCCCGACGCCTTTGAGGCGGCCAGTTCGCCCTTCAGCCAGTCGCGCTGGGCCTGGCCCATCAGATCGCGATCAGGCGCGCCCAGTCTGGCGACGAACCTCTCGACGTCGGGGACCTGCGCGCCGTCAGATCCGGCGACGAAGGCCAGGTCCTTCTCATAGGTCATCGGCTCGGTGCGGCCGGTCAGCCGTGTCTCGACCATCATCAGGCTGGCGACATCGCCGAAGTGGAAGGTGCGCTGGATGGCTTCCTTCAGCGCCCCGGGCGCGGCCTCGCGGATCGGCATCCATTCGTAATAGGCCTTCAGCGCCGCCGCCTTGCGCACGGCGAAGTCGCCCTCGGTTTCGGGCTGGTGGTTTTCGGCGCCGTGCAGCCAGGCGTCGTTGGCCGTCTCGTGGTCGTCCCAGACGCAGATGAAGGGCGCACGGGCATGAGCCGCCTGCAGGTCGGCGTCGGCCTTGTACTGGGCGTGACGGGTCCGGTAGTCGGCCAGGGAAACGATCTCGTGGCGCGGCTCGGGGATGCGGTTCAGGGCGGCGCCGCTGACCATGCCATAGGCGTCCGCCTCGGCCCCGTATTCATAGATGTAGTCGCCCAGATGGACCACGGCGTCGAGCGTCGGCAGGGCGGCGATGGCCTCATAGGCGTTGAACAGCCCGCCGGGATAAAGCTGGCACGACACCACCGCCAGATTGACCGGCGCCACGCCATCCGCCGCCAGGGTGCGGGTCCGGCCGATGGGCGAGCGCGTCTCTCCGACCATGAAATCATAACGGTAGTCGCGGCCGGGATGCAGGCCGGAGGCCTCGATCTTGACAGTGTAGTCGCGTTCCGGCCCCGTCTCGAACCGGCCCGAGACGACCACGCGGTCTCCATCGCCGTCCAGAACGCGCCACGTCACGGACACAGGGCCGCTGAAGCCACCGCCCGGCGTCACGCGCGTCCACAGGATCACCCGGTCCGTCTCCGGATCACCAGAGGCGACGCCATGGGTGAAGGCGACCGAGGCCGCCTCCGCCATCACCGGCGTCGCGCTGACAGCCGCCCCGGCTCCGAACAGGCCCAGAAGGCCGCGACGGTTCATACGCATGATCCGGGCCCTCAGTAGCGGACGGTGAAGGCCACGCCGTAGCTGGCGGCCCGTCCGGCGATGAAGGTCGGCAGGCCGAGCGCGTCGCCCGTATTGCCCGCGTCCTTGACGTATTCCTCGTCCAGCAGGTTGTCGCCGAACGCCTCGACGCCCCAGTTCCCGGAGGCCGGGACATACCGGACCCGCAGGTTCAGCAGGCCGTAGCTGTCCTGGTATTCGTCCTGGATCAGGTCGGCGACGAAGTTCTGGGTCTGCAGGGCTGGAATGTCGTTGTTGTCGTCGAAGAAGACCTTGGACTGCCAGGTGTAAGTGGGCTGAACCTCCACCGTGCCGCTGGCGACCGGCAGGCGCCAGATCGCGCCGATGGACGCCATATGATCCGGCGACAGACGGAAACTGTTGCCGTCGTACAGGCCCGCCTCAAAGCGTGAGTGGTTGTAGCCATAGGTGCCGAACAGGTCGAAATTCTCGGCGGCGGCCCAGAAGACCTGCCCCTCGAAGCCGTAGGAGCTGGCCTCGCCCGCGTTCGTCGTGATGAAGCGGGTGCCTTCCTGAACCGTGGTCTGGAAGTTTTCATAGGCGTAGTGGAAGACCGCGCCATCCAGACGCAGGCGGCCGTCCATCAGGGCGGCCTTGGCGCCGATCTCGAAGCTGTCGACCGTTTCCGCGTCCACGACGTTGAAGGTCGGGGCGCCCAGCGGAGCGGCGGGACCGCTGACGCTCAGCACCTCGGGGCGACGACCCCGTGCATAGTTGGCGTACAGGCTGGCGTCGTCCGACAGGGCGTAGCGTGCGGTCAGGCGCCAGGTGAAGCCGTCGTCCTCGTGATCCGCATAGACGAAGTCGCCATTGTTGGCGGTCGGTTGGGCCGTCAGGCCGAACAGGGGCAGGAGCGAGGCCGGCAGGTTGACCGCGTTCGGATTGGCCAGACCGCCCAGCAGGGCCGGGATCTGCGCCGGAGGCACTGCGCCTTGCAACACCGCCAGCAGGCCGCCGGCGATGGAGCGGCCGTTGGCGACCGAACTGGCGTAACCCGTGGTCTTGTCGTCGCGCGTGTAGCGCAGCCCGCCCGCGAACTCGAGCCGGTCGGTCGCCTTGAACGTCAGGTCGGCGAACAGGTCGTACGACGTCAGCTCGGCGCTGTTGATCGGGATCTCGATGTGGGCGGATTTCAGATTGGCCGCGATCGGCGAGGCCAGCGGGCCCGCACCCAGAGGCGTCAGCGTCGCCTGCAGAAACTGGGCGGCGACGGTCGGATAGGCGGCGTAAGGCAGGGTGTTGTGGCCGACGCCCGTGGGCGAACCGTCCAGCAGGCCGGCCAGCTGGGCCAGGGCGATGCGTTCGTCGAACTGGGTCGGGGTGCGCTGATAGCCTTCCTCGCGGAACCAGCCAGCGCCGGCAAAGCCCGACAGACGTCCGCCGTTGTCGAAGTTCAGCCGGAACTCCTGGCTCCACTGTTCGCCATAGGCATCCTCCGCCGCCGTCAGCAGCGGCAGAGACAGACCGTCGGCGTCAAACGTCTCATAGGAGCTGAACTGGCGGTAGGCGGTGGTCGAGTTCAGCGACAATGACGGCGACAGCGTCCACTTCACCAGGCCCGTCACGCCCCAGACCTCGCGATCCAGACCCAGGCTCTTGCCGCCGTCGAAGGCGGCGTATGGCGTCAGGGCCGCCCCTTCCCATGGCGCCCGCCCGCCCAGCACCGCGCCCGTCGTCGGGTCTGCCGGGTCGTAGGCGATGGACTTGAACGAAGTGCCGGTCGCCTCGTCGGACTGATAGTTGGCGATCAGGTCGATGCGGAGCGTGTCGGTCGGGGTCCAGGCGCCGGACAGGCGGAAGGCCTCGGTCTGAATGCCGTTGTAGTCGGCGCCGCCCAGCAAATTCTCCACCGAACCGTCACGCGCCTTCAGACGCGCCGCCAGACGCAGGGCCGCATCGTCGCCCAAAGGCGCGTTGAAGAAGCCTTCGACCAGGCCGTAGCCGAAGTTCCCCGCCTCGGCCCGCATCTCGGCGTCGAACTGCCCCGGACGAGCCCGGTTCTGCACCAGATTGACCGCCCCGATCAGGGCGCCGCGGCCATACAGGGTCGATTGCGGCCCCTTGGCGATCTCGACACGCTCCAGATCGAACAGTTCGACATAGGAACCGCGCGACTTGGAGATCGACACCCCGTCCTGGAAGACGGAGACGCGCGGCTCAGCCGTAGCCGCGCCGGAGTCCGAAGTGATGCCGCGCATGACAAAGCCCGGATTGTTCGGCGACTGGTTCTGCACCAGGAAGCCCGGCACGAAGGCCGACAGCTGTTCGAACTCCTGCACGCCCAGGTTCTCGAGGAACTGTCCGCTGTAGGCCGTCAGGGCGAAGGGCACCTCTATGGGATCCTGCGCGCGCAGCTGGGCGGTGACGACGATGTCGTCGACGGTCGAAACCGGCTCCTGAGAGGCGCTCTGCGCCTGCGCCGTCCCGGCCGCCATCAGGCTTAAGGCGGCGGCGCCGCACAATAGACCGGTTTTGCTCATGGAGTTCATCATCGTCTTCCCCTGGATAGGTTTGGGGGAGGCGTAGTGACCGCCGGTGTCGGGCCCGCGACAGATATGCAAATCCGGAATGAAGCTGAGGCTTCCGTTCAACGACGATCATTCCGGGCACGGCCTTTCAGAACAACCACTGGCCGTCTGAGACTGCGGCCAGTGGTCGCGACCACCGCCTCACCTGTTGAGAAACATTCTCAACACAACTACCGCCTAGTCTGTCATTATCGGGAGAGGCGCCATGAACCTTCGCAAAGTCACGCTCGCCGCCGTCGCCATGGCGGCCCTGGCGCTCACGGCCTGCAGCCAGAATGAAGGCGGCGAAGCGGGAACGCTGAACCTCTACACAGCCCGCCACTATGACGCCGACCAGCGCCTGTATGACATGTTCACCGAAAAGACCGGCATTACGGTCAAGCGGATCGAGGGGCGTCCCGATGAACTCATCGCCCGCATGAAGGCCGAAGGGGCCAGCAGCCCCGCTGACGTCTTCATCGCCGCCGACGCCGGGGCGCTATGGCGGGCCCAGGACGCCGGACTGTTCCAGCCCGCCCGATCGAGCACGCTGGATCAGGTGATCGCGCCCAACCTGCGCGCGCCAGGCGGCGAATGGTACGGCTTCTCGCGTCGCGCCCGTGTGGTCGCCTATGACCCCGCCAAGGTGCAGCCGGAAGAGATCGACGACTACGCCAAGCTGGCCTCGCCCCGTTTCCGCGGCAAGCTGTGCGTTCGCTCGGGCGACAACGTCTACAATCTTTCGCTGGTGGGCGCTCTTGTCGAGGCCTGGGGGCCTGAACGCACCCGGCAATGGGTCGAAGGCGTCGTCGCCAACATGGCCCGTCCGCCTGAGGGCGGCGACCGCGATCAGATCCGCGCCGTCGCGGCCGGGGTTTGCGAAGTGGCTCTGACGAACAGCTACTACTTCATCCGCATGGCCAACGGCGACGATGCCGGCGACCGCGAGATCGCCGGCAAGCTCAGGCTCGGCTTCCCCTCGCTGGATGGCCAGGGCTCGCACGTCAACATCTCCGGCGGCGGAGTCGCAGCGAACGCGCCCAACCGCGAGAACGCGGTCAGATTCCTGGAATTCCTTGCAACGCCGGAAGCCCAGGCGGTCGTCTCTCAGCTCAACTACGAATACCCCGCCGTAGCCGGAGCCACGGTCGCCGACACTGTCACGCCCTTCACCAGCTTCCAGGCTCACCCGATGTCCGTAGCCCGCTATGGTGCGCATCAGGCCCAGGCCCAGTCGATGATCAGCGCGGCGGGCTGGCGATAGGCCCGACCGCTCCTCAGAGCGCAAAAAAGGCCCGCCGCGTGCGTCGCGGCGGGCCTTCGCCCTTGCGGCTGATGGCTATGGGCGCCGCCGTGGTCGCCCTGGCGCCGTTGGCCGGCGTGGTCTGGGCGGCCCTGCAGCCCGGACTGGCCGACATCGCCGGCCGCGATATCGCGCGCTACGCCGCAACCTCGGGCATCCTGGCCCTGGGCGTGGCGGCGGCGACGGCGGTCGTCGGTTCGCTGGCGGCCTGGCTGACCGCCATGCACCGCTTCCCCGGCAGCGGCGTCTTCGCCTGGGCTCTGGCCCTGCCGCTGGCTGCGCCCGCCTTCGCCCTGGCCTACGCCTATGCGCAGTTATTCGACGTGGCGGGCCCTTTGCGGATGTGGATGCGGCCCAGCCTCGGCTGGGATCTGGCGGTGCAGATGCGTTCGGTCCCCGGCGCGATCTTCGTGCTGACCTGCGCCTTCTATCCCTACGTCTTCCTGGCCATGCGCGCCGCCTTCCTGAACCAGTCGACCCATCCGCTGGAAGCCGCCCGCACCCTGGGCTGTTCGCCCTGGCGGGCCTTCGTCCGGATCGCCCTGCCGCTGGCCCGACCGGCTCTGGCCGCCGGCGTGGCCCTGGCGGTCATGGAAACCCTGGCCGATTACGGCGCGGTGCAATTCCTCAGCGTCCAGAGCCTGACTACAGGCGTGGTGCGCGCCTGGTCGGTCTATGGCTCCCCTGCATCGGCGGCGCGGTTCGCCCTGCCCCTTCTGGCCACCGCGGCGTTTCTGCTTTGGCTGGAGAGGTGGGGCCGCAGAGGTCGTGGCTATGAAAGCACTCACGCCCGCTATCGCCCGCTGCAACCCCAGGTTCTGACCGGCTGGCGCGCCTTCGCCGCAACAGGCTTCTGTCTGACCCTGCTGACCCTGGCCCTCATCCTGCCGGTCGGCTTCCTGTTGATCCGGTCACTGGAGATCATGCCGGACTGGACCCGGCTGTTGGCGGCGGGCGCCAGAACGCTGGGCATGGGCGGGCTTGGGGCCGGGGCCACAGTGATCCTGGCGACGTTGCTGGCGCTGGGCGCCGCGCGGCTGCCGGTCACCTCTCGTCTCGCCAGCCTCGGCTACGCCACGCCTGGCGCCGTCATGGCCATCGGCCTGCTCGCCCCGGCGGCCTTGCTGTGGAAGCTGTCGCCCGGCGCCGTATCGGGGATCGGCGTCGGGGTGGCGCTGCTGGCCTATGCCTATGCCGCGCGCCTCATGGCGGCGGCGGTCGAACCAATTGAGGCCGGCTTGTCCAGGATCACCCCGGCCATGATCGGCGCCGCCCGCAGCCTGGGCCGCAGCGAAACAGGCGCAGCCCTGGCGATCCAGTTGCCCGTCGCCCGCGGCGCCCTGCTGACTGCCGCCCTGATCGTCTTCATCGACGTGTTGAAGGAGTTGCCGGCCACCTTGATCTTGCGCCCCTTCAACTTCGACACCCTGGCGGTTCTGGCCTCCAACTACGCCAACGACGAGCGGCTGCCGCAAGCGGGCTGGCCCTCGCTGATGATCATACTGCTGGCCTTGCCCGGCGTGATCTGGCTGACCCGCAAGATCGCCGTCTCTCGCCCCGGAACACACCCATGACCGCCCCAGCCATCACTGTGCGCGGCGCCACCCGCCGCTTCGGCGACAGGCTCGCTGTCGACGGCGTCGATCTGGAGCTACACTCAGGCCGCATCACTGCCCTGCTTGGCCCATCAGGCTGCGGCAAGAGCACCTTGCTGAGGATGATCGCCGGCCTGGAGCCGATGGACGGCGGGACCATACACGCCAGTGATGGGTTGCTCGCCGACTCCGTCCGTTCGACTCCGCCGGAGTCACGGGGCGTGGGGCTGGTGTTCCAGGACTACGCCCTGTTCCCCCACCTCAACGTCGCCGACAACATCGCCTTCGGACTGACCGACCAGCCACGCTCCGAGCGCCGTCGCATCGCGCTTGAGTGGCTTGATACAGTGCGTCTGGCCGACCGGGCCGACGCCTGGCCGCATATGTTGTCAGGCGGCGAGCAGCAGCGCGTGGCCCTGGTGCGCGCTCTGGCGCGGCGGCCCCACACCGTTCTGCTGGACGAACCCTTCTCCGGCCTGGATCGTCACCTGAAGTCCGAAGTCCGCCAGACGCTGCTGGAGACTTTGCGCAAGGCCGGCGCCGCCGTCCTGATGGTCACCCACGACGCCGAAGAGGCCCTGCTGATGGCAGACCGGCTGGCCCTGATGGACAAGGGCCGCATCCTGCAGACCGGAACACCGGACACAGCCTATCTGGAACCCGTCTCGCCGGCCGCCGCCCGCTTGCTGGGCGACGCTGAACTGATAGCGGCTGAGGTCAGGGCGGGCATCGCGACGACAGCCTTTGGGTCGACACCTGCGCCCGGCGCGCCCGACGGCGCCGCCTGGCTGATGATCCGCCCGGGCGACGCCTCGGTGTCGACAGAGGGCGCCAATGCAACCGTGACCGCCGTCGCTTTCGGCGGCCCCTTTGTCGAGGTCACGGTCCAGGCGGCAGACCAGACCTTGAGACTGCGGACGACAGGCCCCGCCCCGTCTCCCGGCCAGCCGATCCAGGTGGTCTTCGATCCGCATCGCCTGCGCCTCTACCCCCGGGCCTGATCCGTCCACATCTTGCCGCATGCTGAAACGCGACAGGCGGGGACTCGATCAGAACCGGCCCACGACATTGAGGAAGACGCCCTCGTGGTCGTAGTCGAAGTCGGTCAGGTCGTCGCTGAAGCTGGTGAAGTTGTAGCCGACGCCGACGCGCAGATTGTCGCCGATGTCGCGGTCGATGCCGATCAGAACGCCCTGACGGTCCCCGCCGTCGTCCACGCCCAGCCAGCGATACTCCATCAGGCCGTGCCAGGCGCCCTGGATCTCCATCCGGACCTGGGCGGCGGCGAAGGTCGTGCCTGAATCGGCCCAGTCGCCGGTCATGCGGCCATAGCGGACCTCGCCTTCACGGCGCGCCACCTTGCCCGTGACCTCCCAACGCTGGTCGGGGCGATAGACGCCCTCCATCGACAATATGCTGGTGCGCTGCTCGTAGTAGGCCACGTCGTCGCCCACCTGCGACAGAGCCGAGACGTCATACAGATAGGTGTATTTGCCCAGCAGCATCCAGCGGGTGGTGTTCCACGGACGCAGGGCGAAGCCGACGTTGCTCTCGATGAAACGCGCGCCCGCATCGGGGTTCAGTCGGTCCTCAGTCTCCGAATAGTTGATCCGGCCGGCGACGCGGAAGCTCTCGTTGAACTTGTGCTGCAGGCGGTTGGTGGTGACCCACTGGGTACGGTCCTCGACGCCGCTGTCCTCGCGCCATTCCAGCTTGCTCTGCCACTGGGTGCTGCGCGACGTGTGGCCGCCGGTCAGGCTGACCGCCTGACGATCCACGACGCCCGGCGTCATTGACCCGGCGTTTCGGTCAAGTTCCGCCGAGGTCAGGGTGAAGCCCATGTTCCAGCCCTGCGACGGATAGAAGTCCATGCCGAAGGTGTGAGCCAGTCCCGCCTCGGTCGGCGTCTTCAGATACTGGCTCTCGTTGAACATGTTGACGCGGTTGGACAGACGCCAGCGCTGGCCCACCACCCAGCCGTCGTCGGCGCGGGTGCTGAACAGCGGGTCGTAGTCCGTGCGGTCGGTCGAATAGGTGTAGCTGCTGTAGAGGGTGTGCTCGGGGCTCAGCCGGTATTCGGCGTTGATCCGCGCCGCATCGCCGCGATCCCCGGTGGTCAGCTCGCCGCCGATGGTCGACTGGTCGCCGAACAGATAGGTCCCGCCGACGGTGACGGCGTCGTTGCCCGCATAGGCTCCGCCATCGTCGTCCAGCGTCAGCTGCCCCTGGCCGTACAGCTCAACGTTAGACGTGACCCACTGCGAATACCGCAGGGCCGCCAGCGTGCCACGGGCGTCGCCCGAGCTGCGCTGTTCATCGACGTGACGCAGTTCGGCGCCGAGGGCGCTGCGCTCGCCAAAACGCCACTCGCCGGTGACCTGGGCCTGGGTCAGGGCGTCAGCCCCGCGTTCCGCATGGCTGTAGCGGCTGTAGAGGTTGAAGCCCGCCCCGAAGGCCCCCTGAACCTCGGCGCCGTATTCCTCGATGGCCTGGCCGGTGTCGTAGCGGGCGATGGAGAAGCCGCCGTCGACCTCGCGCCACCAGGCGCCGGCGCTCCAGTCGTCTTGGGTCCAGCCCAGTTCCTTGAAGTTCATGCGCGCGTCGATGGAGTTGGCCGTCCCGTCGCGCGGGCCGATCGCCGCATTGGACTGGGTGAAGCTCAGGCCGCCGTTGCTGGAGTAGAAGACGGGCACGCCGGTGTTCTCGGTCCGCGCATGTTCGAACTTCAGATAGGTCCCGCGCCCGGCCTGAAGGGTCACATCGGCGCCCATCAGCGAATAGTCGCCGGCGCCGCGCCCCTCCTCGACGTAGGTCAGACCGACGCCCAGATGCTCACCGAACCAGTGCTTGCCGCGCAGGCCCGCCGTCACCGCATCCGGGTCGAAACCGGTCGGCACATATTCGTAGTCGACGACCAGAACCTGGGTGAAGCCGTCCAGAGGCGCGTCGCGCGTCAGGGTGGTCATGCCCTCGGTCGTCGTCGGCGTCAGCGCCCGCGTCAGCAGGATGCGGCCTTGCAGCTCATCCAGCTCATAGTCGGCGCCGCGCAGCAGATCGACGCGCCGCTCGACCCGCCCGGTCGTGGGGTCGCGGACCTCGATATAGATGCGGTCCGACCCCGGCAGCACATCCGTGTTGCGCAGGAAATAAAGGCTGGCCCCGGTGCCGAGGAATTCGGAATGGCCCGGCGCCGTCTGGGCCTCTGACGCAAAGAGGCGCAGTTCGCTTTGCGGCTCGCCCTGCCCCGTCGTGTTCCGACTGCGCAGGCTGGCCGCGCCACCGTAGAGGGAGCGTGAATACTGGGCGAATTCTGTGCCTGTCAGCCCGGTTTCGAAGTTGCCGAACAGGGCCTGGTTCTTGTCCCAGTCCAGACGGACATACAGCCTGCCTTGAGTGTCCACGTCCCGATAGATGGTCGAGTCGTCGCCATAGACGGGATAGTAGAGATCAGGGTCCAGACGCCGGAACACGTCCTGCGGGTCCGCATCCCAGAAGCCGTCGAACAGCTGGCTCAGCTCGCGCTCGCGCGTGTCCGCCTGAGCGGTCAGCAGATAGCGGCCCTGAATCTTGCCCTTCAGATAGAAGGCCAGACGGCCCTCCACCAGAATGTCGTCGTCGAAGCGGTCGTCGGCGGCCAGAGGCTCGATCGAGCCCGACACCTTGTTCTGTGACACGGTCAGATCGGCCAGGCCGACCAGGAACATGTAACGGCCGCTCACATCGATGTTCAGCGTCTCCTGCATCGGCGGCAGGTCGCCTCCGGTCAGGGCGATGTCGAACTGATGCGCGCCGATCGGCACCAGATATTCGGCCACCAGCTTGCGTTCCAGATCGATCGGCTCGTTGCGGCCGTTGATCTGAACGGAATAGCCCTCGGCCAGATTGCGGCCCTGGATCCTGATCCTGGAGCCATAGATGGGAATGTTCTGCAGACGCAGGGCGTTCTCGCCGAAGATGCCGTCGGTCAGGCTGCGGCGCTGGGCCTCATCAATCGAGAAGGCCGTGCCAAAGCTGCGCTCCGTGGCGTTGCGCAGCAGTTGCGACGTGCGCTCGGCCTCGGCGGGCGTGACCAGACGCATGCGGCGCGCGAAGGTTTCGTCCAGCGCACCATCCGCGTTCCAGGCCCTGACGATGTAGATCAGTTCGTCATCGGGGCGCAGCGTCAGACCCGCAGGCAGGACGCCGTCCCATTCGACCTCGCTGACCGCACCGAGCGGCAGCGGAATGGCCGCCAGCGGCGTCACCAGATCAACGTCGCTAGCGCGATAGACCAGCACCTCGGCCCGATCGATGAAGGCGGTGTAGTTGTTGTAGGCGTAGAAGCGCACCGGCTCGACGATCCGCCCATCGGCGAAGGCCACCTGAGCGGGCGCCGAGATGTTGAGCATGGGCTGGCCCAGCGTCGGGTCTTCGGTCGCCCAGATCACGCCGCCGCCGGGAACCGAGACGCTCCAGCGACCGACAGCGGTTCCGCGTCCCGGCGCCTGGGGCGTCGCCGCCTCAGCCGCCTGGACCGACACCCGCCGGTCAGGTTGAAGGGCGGCGCTGGTCTGCGCTGTAGAAGGCGTCCGGGGCTGGGTCTCGCCCTGCGAACGCACCCGCATCACCACATCGCCATCGGCCACGCAGGCCGAACCAGCACAGTCCACGGGCGTCGGCGTGGCGACCTCCTGGGCCAGAGCCTGGGTGGCAAGGCAGGCCGACAGGCTCGCCAGGATCGAATAACCGAGTCGTTGCTTCGGGGTCATTGTGGCGAACTCGTATTGTCGTCAGCAATCGCAGACGCCCTGTCGTGGATTTCGACGCGCAACCGCTCTCGTGCGGTCGGCGACAGTCTCGCGGCAATGGCCGCCTGCACGGCCTGGGCGCGTCGAAGCGCCAGGGCCGCGTTGTAGTCCGCCGAACCTCGACGGTCGGCGTGCCCCGTCACCGCGACCACGCCGCCGCCCATCGAGTCGATCCGGGCCGCAATCCGTTCGATCAGCGGCGCGAACTCGGGGCGGATCGCGGCCTGGTCGGTGTCGAACAGAACCTCGCCAAGGATCGTCGTCTCGCCCAGCGTCACCAAGGTGGTGGCGGGGTCGGACGGCAGGGTGCGCAGGCTGATCTGCAGGGCTCTGCCCTGTTCAGGGCTCAGCCTCTCCAGCAGGGCGGTCTGAAGCGACCGCGCCCGGTCAAAGGCCAGCGCCTGTGTCTCGCCATCGGCGGTGATGATCACCTCGCCAGCGCCATTGGCCCTGACCTCGGCGGCCATCCGGTCCAGAACCGGCGCATAGACCGGCTGGATGGCGGCCGCGCCGGGCGCGAACACGACCTCGCCCAGGTCCATCTCGACGGTGCGGGCCGGGGCGGTGATCACGCCTTGAGGCATGCGCACGCCGAAGTCGAACCGCACCGGCAGGCCCGGCGTGATGCGCCGCACCAGCGGGTTGTCCGTCGTGAAGACAGCGCCCGGCGGCAGGGTGACGCGGTCGATCTTCAGGATGAAGTTGCGTCCACGCTCCCAGGGTCCGCCCTCGACGCCTTCCAGATGATAGCGGCCGAACTGGTCGGTCTCCATGATCAGGCCTTCGACCGAGGCGATGCGCACGCCCGGAATGCCGCGCTCGTCCACACCGGCGTTGGTGATGACATAGTCCACGCGATAGCCGGTCGTGGTCTGGGTCACGCGGCGTTCGACGGTCGGCTCGGCGCCGCTCAGGCCCCGCGCCGCATCGCCGGTCTTTTCGACCCGCGACACGCCCGCCGCATCCATCCGCACCGTGAAGCCTTCGCCTGTGGTCAGGACCAGGTCATCGGTGAAGTCGAGACGGCTCAAGGTCTGGCTGATGACCACGGTCCGGGCAGTATCGGCGTCGGACTGACGCGCAGCGATGGCGCCGACATCAATCCCGTGCAGCATCGGCGCGCTGGCGTCGGCGACCGGCATGGCGCCGTCGCCCCGATCCATCGTCGTCGAACCGGCCACATAGGCGCCCTCTGCGAAGCCGCCCCGGATGCGGACCCGTGTCAGGTCGGCGCGATCCTGCCAGCCGTCGCCGTCGCGGTCGTCGAACACCGTGCCGACGATGAGGGACTCATCCAGCATGGGATCGGAGACCAGCCGGACTTCGGCCGTCGCCACATTGGACACGGCGTCGCCGTCCTGAGCCTGGGCGTGGTTGACGTGGACGCCGGGGCGCACCCCTGCGCCGACGCGCAGCAGATAGGTCACGGTGGCCTTGTCGCCGACCGCGATGTCGATCTGGTCGACGCGCACAGGATGGACGCCCGCCAGAC
>Ga0233377_1000099_pt1 | contig 54435 bp, 60 predicted proteins | sample ElkDunMinimDraft_6_FD_191540 | JGI IMG/M metagenome (GOLD analysis project Ga0233377, IMG submission 191540) | Fecal eukaryotic communites from dung pellets of Tule Elk in California, USA - Elk Dung E36 | ecosystem: Host-associated > Mammals > Digestive system > Large intestine > Fecal | place...
AGCTCCAAGGCGATCCTGCGCGAGGCCGGCTACGTCGGCGCCGGCACGTGCGAGTTCCTGGTGGGCCAGGACGGCACGATCTCCTTCCTGGAGGTCAACACCCGCCTGCAGGTCGAACACCCGGTGAGTGAGGAGGTGACGGGCATCGACCTGGTGCGGGAGATGTTCCGCATCGCCGACGGTGAGGAGCTCGGCTACACCGACCCGGTGGTGCGCGGCCACTCGATCGAGTTCCGCGTCAACGCCGAGGACGCCGGCCGCGGCTTCCTGCCCGCCCCCGGAACGATCACGACCATGAACGCCCCCTCGGGGCCCGGGGTGCGCCTGGACGCCGGCTACGAGGCGGGCATGACCGTCCCGCAGTCCTTCGACTCGCTGGTCGCCAAGCTCATCGTGACCGGGCAGAGCCGTACGGAGGCGTTGGAAAGGTCGCGGCGGGCGCTGGCGGAGCTGGAGATCGAGGGAATGCCGACCGTGCTGCCCTTCCACCGCGCGATCGTGGCGGACCCGGCGTTCACCTCCGAGCCCTTCACCGTCCACACCCGCTGGATCGAGACCGAGTTCGACAACACCGTCGAGCCCTACGCCGGATCCGATGACACCGAGGCTTCGCGGGCCCGCGAGAAGGTGCTCGTCGAGGTCGGTGGCAGGCGGCTGGAGGTGGTGCTGCCCGCGGGCTTCGGCTCCGCCGCACCGGCTCCGGCGTCCAGGACCCCGCGGCGCGGCGGTGGCGTGACCAAGCGCGCGGCGGTGGGAGGAGACGCGCTGGTCAGTTCCATGCAGGCCACCGTCGCGATGGTGGCCAGGACCGACGGGGACCTGGTCGACACCGGTGACCTCGTGGTGGTCATCGAGGCGATGAAAATGGAGCAGGCCGTCACCGCCCACAAACCAGGAATGATCACCAAGCTGAACGTCACCGCGGGCCAGACCATCGCCAACGGCGCCGTCATCTGCGAGATCGTCGACATGTGATCCCGGCGCCTCGACCGGAGGCGCCGTCGTCGCGACACGACACGACCATCACGTGCCCGCGACCGCCGGGGATCGTCATTCGCCGGTGGCGCCGTCGATGCGCTCGCGCAGCAGGTCCGCGTGGCCGTTGTGCCTGGCGTACTCCTCGATCATGTGGACGAGGATCCAGCGATGTGTGCAGTCCTGGCCGTTGCGGTCCCCGAAGGCGTCCAGGGGTTTGGCCGCCGAGATGACGCGGGCGTGCTCGATCTCGGACTGCCAGGTGGCGAAGGCCTCCTCGACGGAGGTGGTGTCGACCTCGTTGAAGTCGGCGTCGTCGTCGCGGTCCGTGACCCAGAGCTTGGGGATGTCCTCGCCGTTCAGCACGCGGCGGAACCAGGCCCGTTCGACGTGCGCCATATGCCTGACCAGGCCGAGCAGGGACAGGGGCGAGGGCGGCACGGAGCGCAGGCGCAGCTGGTCGTCCGTCAGGCCCGTGCATTTCACGGCGAGGGTGGCCCTGTGCCAGTCGAGCCAGTTGCTGAGCATGGTGAACTCGTCGCCACTGAAGGGGGGCGAAACACGGGGGTCGGTCATAGAAGCAACCTAACTGTCCCGCGAAATCCTCACGCTCCGGTCCGGTGTCTCGGGCTATGTGGGGACCGACCGATACGTGTCGCCCGCGGCCGGACGACACGTGGGGGGAGACAAGAGGCTTTGATCGGTTATCGCCGTGACGGACAACCGGCCTCGTCGGCGCGGGTACGGTCAGAGGCGCCGTGCGAGTGATGGTCCTCGGCGAGCCCGCCCCGCTTCGCTATTTCGGTTCGTAGACGAGCACGATGACGCCCGAGGCGAAGGTGGTGGACTTCACCAGACCCAGGTGGGTCGTGTCGATCCCGTCGAAGACGCGCCGGCCGCCTCCGGCGAGGACGGGGAACATCCAGAAGTGGTACTCGTCCACGAGCTTGTGCTCAAGGAGCAATCGGTCGAGCTCACCGGTCCCGTACTTCAGGATGTTCTGGCCGGGCATCTCCTTCAGCTTCGTGATCTCCTGGGCGACATCCCCCTGGATGACCGTGGCGTTCCAGGTGGCCTCCGTCAGGGTCGTGGAGGCCACATATTTGGGGAGGGCGTTCATCCGGCCGGCGTCCTCGTCCCCGGCCTCCTCCATCTTCGGCCAGACCTGCGCGAACGCCTCGTAGGTCACCCGGCCCAGGAGGAGGGCGTCGGAAGACGCGAAGAGGGACTCGCCGTACGCGGCGTGCTCCTTGTCCCAGTACGGTGAGCCCCACTTCTCCGGCGACTCGATGACTCCGTCCAGTGTCACGAACGTCGACTCGATGAGCTTTCGCATGGTTTCTGCCCTTCATTTCGGTGGAGCGGTATGGCGAGTGTCCACTCTTCCTTTGCTCAGCGTAATAATTTTTCGGACACTCCACATGATCTTGACCTCATTCCCCGGTCCGTACGGTGACGTGTGCGGGTCAGAAGCCCGCCCTGGTGATCCGCAGGGTGAACTCCGCGTAGGTGCGGCGCACCGGATGCGCTCCCGACCGGCTGCGCGAAAGAATCTAGATATGGGCTGTAGTGGAAGGCATCTCCCGTTCGTCATCCACATGACGCACGGGAGAGGAGAGCACTCATGGACACGGTCACCGGTGCACAACCACCCCGTGCCGAAACATGACCGCCACGGCCACCGCGATGGCCACCGCTGATTCCGCGATAGGAGCAACCCGATGAAGTACCTGATGCTGGTGTGCACCGACCCGAGCTACACGCCCGGCCAGGACGACGGCGCCCCGGATGTGGAGGACTGGGTCACGGAGATGGACGGCAAGGGGATCCGGCTGATGGGCAACCGCACCCGACCGGCGAGCGACGCGACCACGGTTCGCGTCCGCGACCGTGAGGTGCTGCTGACCGACGGCCCGTACGCGGAGACCAAGGACCAGATAGTCGGCTTCGACGTCCTTGAGTGCGGCGATCTCGACGAGGCCATCGAGGTCGCGTCCAGGCACCCGATGGCGTGGGCCGGGATGATCGAGCTGCGTCCGTTCTGGCCTGACGACGAGGACTGACGGCCAAGAAGGACGACGCCGATGACCGATCAGGTGAAGGACCGGATCGCCGGGATCTACGTCGACGGGTGGAGCCGGATCGTGGCCACCATGATCCGGCTCACCGGTGGCGCCTGGGACCTGGCCGAAGAGTGCACGCAGGACGCGTTCGCGCAGGCACTCCAGAAGTGGCCCGAATCAGGCGTACCGGATCAGCCACTGGCGTGGCTGACCACCACGGCACGTCACCGCGTGATCGACCGGATGCGTCGCGCGTCGACTGAGACGGCGAAACTACGGGAGGTGGCCGCGTTGGACCTGGAGCCGTCGCCCTACTCAAGCGACAGCGAGATTCCCGACGAGCGCCTGGAGCTCATGTTCACCTGCTGCCATCCGTCCCTCAGCCTCGACGCCCAGGTGGCACTGACCCTGCGAAGCCTGACCGGCATGAGCACCGCCGAGATCGCGCGTGCGTTCCTGGTATCGGAACGCACCATGGGCCAGCGCCTCTTTCGCGCCAAACAGAAGGTCGCGCACGCGCGCATCCCGTTTCGGGTGCCGCCCGCGCACCTGCTGCCAGACCGTCTTCCCGCCGTACTCCACGTGCTCTACCTGCTCTTCAACGAAGGATACGGAGACCCGCGAAAGGCCCGGCTGTGCCGGGAGGCCATCCGTCTTGCCCGGGTGCTGACGGCGTTGATGCCCGACGAGCCCGAAGCGCACGGCATGCTCGCGCTGATGCTGCTGCACGATGCCCGGCGGCCGGCGCGCACGGACGCGGCCGGCGACATGGTCCCTCTCGCCGAGCAGGACCGCTCGCTGTGGGACCAGGCGCAGATCGCGACGGGGGCCGCGATCTGCGAACGAGCACTACGCCGGCGCCGCGCAGGGCCGTTCCAGCTCCAGGCGGCCATCGCGGCGTGCCATGCCACCGCGCCGGTCGCGGACCAGACGGACTGGCCACAGATCGTCGGGCTGTACACGCGACTCGCGCGTATGGCACCGAGCCCGATCGTGGACCTGAACCGTGCCGTGGCGATCAGCATGACCGACGGTCCCGAGGCCGCGCTGCCACTGGTCGACGCGATCGCCGAGACCGGACAGCTCAACGACTACTACCTGTTGCACGCCACACGCGCCGACCTGCTGCGACGCGCCGACCGCACACAGGAGGCGGCCGACAGCTACCGCGCGGCGCTCGACCTCGCGCCCACCGACGCCGAGCGCCGTTTCCTGCGCGACCGGCTACGGCTTCTCTGACGGCATACCCGGCCCCGCAGGTGGCGAGGATCTTCACCGCGCCGGTCGCCCGCGCCCGGGGTGGCAAGCAACGCGTTGGCCGGAGTCGCAGTCTCGGCTGTGGCCAAGGTCTATTGCCGGGCGACCGGGGCCATGCCGGGACCTACGCCCTCGCACGATCTTCTGACGTGGGCGGTGGCCGCACCCATGCCTCGCGACCAGCCAGATCACGAACCGTCACCGGGGTATCAGACGTGTCTGATCCCAGGGAAGAGCTTGCTGGTATCGACGTAGTACTTGCGGATCAGCGGGCCGAATACGTCCGGCGATTCGCCGAGGAGCATGACCTTGATGATTTTGGTGCTCTGATCGGTGTCGTCGATGGTTTTGACCGAGGCAGGGGCGATCTTTGTCCACCTCGCGCGAGCGTCTTCCGTGGCGCTGACATCCGGGTCGAAGCCCAGATAGAAGCAGCGTTCTTTTGAGTCGATTCCCACGGCCAGGAAAACCAGCACATGAAAACCGATGCCGCCTTCTATGATGAAGTAGCTCTTTTCCCCGCACACATGGGAGGGCGTCCCTTCGACGATCACGGCATAGCCGGATTTCAGCTGCTTGTCGATGGCTTCCCAGTTTTTCTTGGGGGCGATTGACGACGACAGAGACGTGGGATTGTACGGCTTGCCGTCAGGACTCAAGAGGGCGCCCACGGCTCTGGCACGCACCCGGCAATCCGAGTCTACTGCTCTTTTGAAAGAGGAATCAGTCGGCACTTGTAACCATTTAGTGAGGTGCGTGGATGCGGAGCCCGACACCGCTTCCACCGCCTGCTCGATCCGTTCCCTGACATCTTTGATTGACGGTGTTGTCTGATCGTCAGTCTGAACAGGCTTTTGCTCGATCATGAAGATTCTCGATCGTCGAATTCCTCCCTTGAGGGTAAAGCATCGTATGCGCCTCCGAAAGAGGCAAACCAGTTATAGGTCGGCCGATTCTGGCCATAGCCATCATTATGGCGAGTTGCCAAGTAGTCGTTCGGTTTGACCTGCCATAGAGTGACCTGGATGCCATGAATAGGTAAAAATCAGGACAATTGGCCTTAATTGCCTGCAATTAGCATGCAACTTTCCAAGGTGAACAGGAGGCAGGAAGGGGCACTCGCGGATCATCGCATCCGCAGGACAAGACAGTGGCCGAGAGCGGCCAGGATCCGGTGGACCCGGCGAAAGGGAGACCGGGACAGGACGCTGTCGCGGTGTCGGCCGCGGGGATGGGCAGCCGGGCCGGCACGTGGCGGATCTCGGCGACGGATGGCTGTCGCGGGAACCGGGCGATCACCCGGAGAGCGGCCGGGAGACGTTCGGCCTCCTTCGCGGGCAGGGCCGAGGTGCCGGAAGCGGGTGCGCACATCTCAAGCGGCGGGAGATCCGCGATCATCGTCGCCTGACTCCTCTGTTGACATCCGGCACGGGGGCGGCCGATGCTAACTATATCGACGGCCATCTATATGTCCGGAGGAGTCGTGGTCGAATCCACACTTGCCGTCTTAGGGCGGGTGGTCGGGGATGTGTGGCACACGTTCGCGGTCAACTGGCCCTACCTGGTGTTGAGCGTCATCATCGCTTCGGCACTGACGGTGTATATCGGCGCTGATCGGCTTCAGTCCTGGCTCGGACGACGAGTGATCTTCGCCGTCATCGGCGTGGTGATCGTCGCCGCCGTGACGCCCTTCTGTTCCTGCGGGACGACCGCCGTGGTTCTCGGCGCGATGGCCGCGCACGTTCCGTGGGCACCGGTCGTGGCCTTCATGGTTTCCTCGCCGCTCACCAGCCCGGAGGAGTACGTGCTGGCCAGCGGCCTGTTCGGGTTCTCCTTCTCGACCACCTTCTTCGTGGCCGCGATCGTCATCGGCCTGGCCGCCGGTGCCGTCACTCACCTGATCGAGCGCACCGGATGGCTGAAGGACCAGGCCCGTATGCGGGAGCCCGTCCGGGAGGCAGCACTCGTCGGCACGGCCCCGGCCACGGGTCCCGGGCTCAGCCTCGATGTGATCGACACCTCTGGGGCCTCGTCGTGTTGCGGGCCGGCCGAAGCCATGGTCGTGGAGAGAACCGCGGAGCCGGAAAGCTGCTGCGGGCCGCCCGAACCACAGGCCAACGCGACGCCCGAGCCCCCGGCGCGTCGGATGATGAGCCTCGACATCATCGAGAGGCCCGTACAAACCGATGGTTGCTGTGGCCCGGCCGCACCGCTGGTCGTGGAGAAGCCCGCGGAGGCGGAGAGTTGCTGCGAGCCCTCCGAGCCCCAGGTCGCCGCGATGTCCGAGGCCCCGGCGGGACGCACACTCAGCCTTGAGGTCGTCGAGAAGCCCACGGCGACCGACGGTTGCTGCGGTGATGCGGACGAGGCCCCCCAGGTCGTCGCGGGCCAGACGTTCCTCGGCGTCGATCGGCAGTGGCTGGCGGACCGGAAGCTCGACCAGTTCGGTACGCAGGTATGGAAGAACGGCAGGCGCCTGGCGCTGTTCTTCTTCGGGTTCGCCGCACTCGGCTATCTGTTGATCGAGCTCATTCCCACCTCGTTCCTGACGAACTACCTCGGTGAGGACTCACCGTTCGCGGTGGTGCTGGCCGCGCTCATCGGCATCCCGGTCTACCTCAACACCGACGCCTCCCTGCCGCTGGTCGCCGCGCTCATGAAGGGCGGCCTCGGATCCGGTCCCGCGCTCGCCTTCCTGGTGACCGGTGCGGGCACCAGCATCGGGGCGATCGGCGGCATGCTCCTCATCGCCCGCCGCCGGGTCGTCGGGCTGGTCATCGGGTCGCTCATGGTGGGCGGCATCGTTCTCGGTTACCTCGCTCCGATCTGGCTGTAGGGAGATCGTTCATGCCGCGCATCCTGGTCGTCTCGCCGTACGAGGCGGAATTACAACCCCTGGTGTCCGCCTGTGCCGCAGCGGCGCTGCGGGACGAGGGCGCCGATGTCACCGGGTGGGACTACCACCAGTTCCCCGACCCGGCTCCGGTCGGGCCGTTCGATCTGATCCTCGTCTCCGTCGGACAGTACGAAGGGCTGGAACGAGGGCTCTCGATCACCGGCAAGCTGGCCGTCGAGACCGATTCGCCGATCGTGGTGTTCGGGCAGTACGCGCAGCTCAACCGGCGTGATTTTCTGGCCATCGCCGACGGCGTGATCATCGACGAGCCGGAGCGCATCGCCGCTGATCTCGTCGCCCTGGCCGCCGGGCGGCTCGCCCTCGGCGAAGTGGCCGCGCTGGTGACCAGAAGCGGTATGAAGCCGATGCCGCCACGCAAGCGCATCTCGGTCGTCCCCGCCCGGGACCTGTTCCCCCCGCTGGTGCACTACCCAGCCCATCATTCGCCCTTCGGGCTGATGGGCAACATCGAGGCGTCCCGCGGATGCCACCACAAATGCACCTACTGCTCTGTGTACGGTGCCTACGACGGCAAGATCGCCCCTTATGACGTCGACGCGGTCGTCGCCGACGCGATAGCGCTCGCGGACGAAGGCGTGCGGCACTTCTGCTTCATCGACGCAGAGTTCTTCAACTCCCGCACGATCGGCATCAAGGCCGTCGAGCGCATCGTCGAGGCGGTCGGACCGTGCACATTCGAGATGACGACCCGGGTCGACCACATCCTCGACTACGGCGCCGAGCTGGAACACCTGGTCGCTCTGGGCCTCAAACAGGTGACCTCCGCCCTGGAGTTCCCCTCTGATCGCATTCTGCGAATCTTCGACAAGAACATCACCGTCACCGACATGAAGGCGTGCATCGTACGGGCCCGCGAGCTGGGCTTCGAGCTCAAGCCCACCTTCATCCCGTTCACCCCCTGGATCGAGTACGAAGAGCTGCTCGGCTTCGAGGACTTCCTCGACGAGACCGACCTCGCCCGGGTCACCGACCCGACCGCACTCCAGACCCGCCTGTTTCTCTTCAAGGGCTCGCCGTTGCTCGCCTCCCCGTGGATGGCGGACGTCGAGACGATCGACCGTGGCTTCTACGTCGACTGGCGGCACGCCGACCCCCGGGTGGAGAACCTGTGGGCCGACCGCCGGGCCAGCGCCGAGGACGCGGGCAAGGGCCGTTGCTGCATCAAGTGCTGAATTCAGGAGATCCAGATGGGCGGCACTCCCGGCATCACCGTACGAACCCGATCCGACCTCCCGGACCTGAGCTGGGCCGACGAACAACGTGAGCTCACCGACGCCTCGCCGTTCCTCGGACCGGTGTGGCTTCAGGCGCAGCAGAAGGCGGCGCCCGACCTCGTCCCCTTCCACACCCTGGCGACCCGGGGCACGGGTGAGGTGGCCCTTCTGCCGGGCTACCTCGTCGACGGGCCCCGGGACGCCGACCTTGATCCGCGTTCCTATCTCGGCCACGACGCCGACGTGTTCCCGGCACTGGTGCTCGGCTCACCGGGGGCCTACCGAAGTGAGGTGGCCTTCAACTTCTGGACGCCCACGTTGGCCCAGACCATGATGGACGCGGTGATCGCCGAGGCCCGAGCCGCCGGAGCGCGGGTGGTGGTCGCGCCGTGGATCGCCGACCGGCCTGGCAACGATGCCCTGACCGCTTCGCTGGCCTCCCACGGGGCGGGGTCGGCGTTCTGGGCGGTTGAGGACTTCGTGGCATTGAACCGCGCAGGCTGGGACGGCCACCTCGCCGCCCTCTCGAAGAAGACCCGCTATCGGCTGCGCGAAGACGAAGCACGCGCAGGCGACCTCGGCGTCGAGATCCGGCGGCTCGACGGTGAGGAGATTCGGCCGCACCTGACCCGCATCGCCGAACTCGTCAATCTCACCCAGGACAGGCACGACACCCCCGCCTCCCGCGTTGACGTGCTCCTCCACGGCCTGGTGGAGTCGGGCGTATCCGTGCGCGCCTATGTCGGCGAGCGAGACGGGCTTCTCGTGTCCGCCTCCGTGGCGGTACGCAAAGGGCGTCGGCTCCACGTGAAGTGGTCGGGCACCGACGAGGCCGCCATGGGCGAGCTCAGCGGCGTCTATTTCCCCGTCACCTTCGTCAGCGCCATCAAGGACGGCTATACCGAAGGGCTGCGCGTGGTCGAGTTCGGCGCGGGCTCCCATCGGGCCAAGGCTCTGCGTGGCAGCCGGTCGCGGGAGGTCACCTCCTCGCTTCTGGTGCTGGACGAGGCACTCAGGCAGGAGGCCATGGGCTGGTTGCACCAGACAGGGGAGGCCCGTCGGCGCATCTACGAGGCATCTCATCCGGCTCCGGAGACCGATGCCCCCGAGGTCGCCACGTCCTCTCGGACGCTCCCGTTGTTCGCCGCGGAGTCCAGCGGCGGCTGCTGCTCGAACGGATAGGTGTGCATGATCACTTTCATCCCGCTCGGCGGGTTCCTGGGCGCAGGGAAGACGACCACGATGATCGCCGCAGCCGCCGCGATCGAGGCCACCGGCCGTAGGGTCTCGGTCATCACCAACGACCAGGGCGTCGACCTGGTCGACACCAAACTCGCCCGCAGCAGTCTCGACAACGTCTCCGAGGTCACCGGCGGCTGCTTCTGCTGCCGCTTCGAGGACCTCGCCGAGATCGTCGTGAAGCTCGTCGAGGACGGCGCCGACACCGTCATCGCCGAAGCGGTCGGGAGCTGCACCGACCTCCAGGCCACGGTGGTCCGGCCGCTCGAACACCACTACGGCCATGACCTCGTGGTGGCTCCACTGACCACCGTGGTCGACCCGTTCCGGCTACGGGCCTTCAACCGGTCGGCGCACGAGTCCGACCTGTCGTATCTGTTCAAAAGGCAGCTCGAAGAGGCCGACGTCATCGCCCTCAACAAGATCGACATGATCAGGGACGCCGACGTCGTGTGCCGCGAGCTGTCGGAGCGGTATCCCAGCGCCGAGGTGGTCGCCTACTCGGCCACTACCGGGCAGAACCTGCCCGCGCTCCTCGCCGCCTGGAGCTCGAAGGCCGGCAACCGAGACCACCGCATGGAGATCGACTACGACCGCTACGCGGCGGCCGAGGCCGAACTCGCCTGGCTCAACCAGGAGGTGGAGCTGACCGGCGACGGATTCGACCCCGACGCCTGGGGAGCCACCGTCCTGCGGGAGTTGTCGCGCTGGGCGGCCGCTCGCCAGGTCGTCATCGGGCACGCCAAACTCACCGTCGAAAGCGGCGACCTGATGGCCAAGCTCAGCCTCACCCAGGCCGGTGCCGAGCCGACGACCGACGCTGTCATCGGTGTCCCGCTGGAGCGGGCCCGGGTCGTGGTCAACGCCCGCGTCGCCTGTCCGCCCGGAGAGATGGACGTGGCGCTCGAGGCGGCGATCCGGACGGCCGACACGGCCGTCCGGACCTACTCGGCCGCGCAGGCGGCCACCTCGTTCCAGCCCGGCTATCCGCAGCCGGTCCACCGCATGTGAGTCAGGCATTCCGGACCCGGCAGGCGAAGCACTCCTACGCCTGCCGGGTCCGGACAGGTCGTCGTAGAGTCGGTCGCCGAGCAGCATGTTCGCGGGCTCATGGCGGGGCCTTGGACAGATCAACATGAGTGAACGACTCCGCGCACCGTGAAGGGATCCGAGATGAGCGACAAGCCCAGCGTGCTGTTCGTTTGCGTCCACAACGCCGGACGGTCGCAGATGGCCGCCGGCTGGCTTCGTCACCTGGCTGGAGACCGGATCGACGTGCGGTCGGCGGGATCGGCGCCTGCCGAGTCGGTGAATCCGGCGGCGGTCGCCGCGATGGCGGAGGTCGGCATCGACATCGCCGACCAGCAGCCCAAGATCCTCACCCCGGACGCGGTCGAGGTGGCCACCGTCGCGATCACCATGGGATGCGGCGACGTCTGCCCGGTCTTTCCCGGCGTCCGCTACGAGGACTGGCAGCTCGACGACCCGGCGGGCCAGGGCGTCGAGGCCGTGCGGGTGATCCGGGATGAGATCCGGGGGCGGGTGGAGAAGCTGGTCAGTTCGCTAGGAGTGTGAGAGTCGGGTGGAGACCCGTCACGCCCTGCAGCGCCGACACCGCCTGTCGGACGGTGTCACGGTTCAGCGAGTACCAGATCCAGGTTCCCCGGCGCTCGCCGTTGATCAGCTCGGCCTCGCGCAGCACCTTCAGATGATGCGAGATGGTCGGTTGACTGCGGCCGAGCGGTTCGACGAAATCGCAGGCGCAGACCTCGCCGCTTGGAGCGGTGGCCAGTAGTTCCAGCAGCCTGAGCCTCACCGGATCGGCCAGCACCTTGAGGGTGCTCGCGAGTTGGACGGCGGCGTTCTGGTCGAGGGTCACGACGCCGGGCGCAGAGCCCGCGCAGCCGGTGTTTTCGGTCCCTTCGCAGCATCCTGACGTGCTCATGCTTCGAGTATGCCTCATGCCGCTCTGTTAAATATTGATGAACCTCAATATTGACGTTGACCTATAAGTGGACGTAAGGGAAACTTCGCGTGAATCCATGGTGGAGCTCCAGCCCGATGGAGAACACGTGCCACTTTTCCGAGGACGCGCCCCGCCCGTCACTCTCACCGGCGCCCTGACCGCGAATCCGACACCGCCGTCGCCGAACGCCTGGGCCTCTCCCGTCTCCGTGGACCTGCGCGCAGGCGTTCTTTCGGCTTGTCGCGCACACCGCACGGTCAGATCGCATCGCCCTGAGAGACAAGGAAGCCGCTGATGCTGCTTGTCATCTTCGTCGTCCTCCTCATCGCCCTGTCAGCCGCGAACGGCGGCAACGACGTCTCCAAAGGAGTCGCCACCCTCGCCGGAGCCGGTGCCACCAACTACCGGACCGCCATCATCTGGGGCACCGTCACCACGCTGGCCGGATGCCTGGTCTCCCTGGTCATCGCCGGCAACATGACCAAGCTGTTCTCAACCGGCATCGTCACCGCCAAACCGACCGACGGCTTCGCCATCGCCGTCCTGGCCGCGACCGGCCTGTGGGTCGGTTTGGCCACCTGGCTCAAGCTTCCCGTCTCAACCACCCAAGCCCTGGTCGGCGCTCTCGTGGGAGCCGGGGTCCAGCTCGCGCCGGATGCTGTCGAGTGGGGCGCCCTTCCGGCCAAGGTGGTCTATCCGCTCATCGCCTCGATCTTCGTGGCCTACCTCCTGTCGGTGGGCCTGGCCCTTCTCGCCGGCCTTTTCACTCGATCTCGCCGATCGGCACCTGTCTCCATCCCGGCAGGTCCCGCTGGTACGGCGACCGAGACGGCCACTGAGGAAGCGCCGCGCGCGACGCCCGTCGAGAGCCCGGCCGGGCGGACCATCACCGTGGCACACTGGATCTCCAGCGGCGCGACGAGCTTCGCCCGCGGCCTCAACGACACCCCCAAACTCGTCGCCGTGGGATCCTTCGTCCTCGTCCCGGCGGGCATGTCGACCAACGGCATCCTGCTCATCGTCGCCCTCTCTATGGCGATCGGCGGGCTCGCCGTCGGGATGCGCGTGGCAAAGCGGCTCGGCGAGGACGTCGTCCGGATGAGTCACACCGAGGGCTTCAGAGCGAACCTGACCACGGCGATCCTGGTCGGATTCGGAGCCCAAGCCGGATTGCCGATGTCGACCACACAGGTGTCTGCGGGGGCTATCGCCGGGTCCGCGGGGCTCGCGGTAGACCGAATCAAATTCAAGACGCTGCGTGACTTCCTCATCGGATGGACGATCACGCCCGCGTTCACCGCCGCGGTGGCATGGGGGCTTGGTCTGCTGCTGATCTGACACGGGTCTCGTCGTCCGGCGAAGAGCACGGAGACGGGTTCGGGGTCGGCCTCAGCGATGTTTCGCACTCTCGGCTCTTGTTCTGTGCGACCGCGCGAATGGGGCCGACCCTCCTGTCCCTGCCGAAGCGCTTCAGCGATGACGGCGCTGGAGTCGACGATTTCGAGTTCTTTCAGCTTGTTCACGCCGAATCTCAAGACGGTGTCCCCGGGGTAATGGAGCGACCGGGACGGATTGCCGTGGTCGCGTCGGCCCGGGCGGGAGCGGACCCCCGTCCGTCGGCGAATTCGGTTTCGCTCGTCAGTCGCCGACGGCCGGCGCCGTGTCGGCGCTGAGAGTCCGCAAGATGTCGACCAGTGTCGACATCTGCTGGGAGGTGAGCGGCCTGAACAGCTTTTCCGCCGCCCGTTCGTAGCCGTGGGGCGAGAAGGAACGACAGATCGCGTACGAGTGCTGAGCCTGGCGGGGTTCCGCTGGCGGTTGGATCCACGAAGACCAGTCCCGCCACGTCACTGGGATAGCGGGTGGCATAGGACTGGGTGACGAGCCCGCCGTAGGACCAGCCCACGAATACCGCCGGCAGTTCAAGGTGCAGGGCGCGAAGAAGTCGGTGCAGGTCGTCGGTCATCTCGGTGACGGTACGGGCCTGCGATCCGCCGGAGCGGCCAACGCCGGCCCGGTCGTAGGTCACCACGATGGCCCGCTCGGCCAACGTGCGCTCCAGGTCCCTCTCCCCAGCCGCCTATGCCCTGGCCTGAGCCACCGCCGTCGAGAACCACGGTAGGACCTTTCCCGCGGACCTGTACGCAGAGCGCGTGATCGCCTACATCGACCATCATCGGCGTCGGGACATCGTTGTTCCCGGGTCTCTCATCCCACCCCATGGCGTCAATTTAGATTGACAATCACATTAACGTCAACCGAGATTGACACCTGGCTGGGGGTTTGGGGCCGCAGGGTTAGGCGACTTTCACGGAGTGGTCGCCGAAGTCGGCCACGACGTCCAGGGTTCCTCCCAGTGCGGTGACATAGGCGCGGAGGATGTCCAGGCCGCCGATCCGGCCATGCTCGATCTGGGAGACGCGTGCCTGGGAGATGCCCATCCGTTCGGCCAGCAGCTTCTGGGAGATGCCCACTCGTTTGCGCATCTCGGCAAGCTGGGTGCCGCGCAGTTCCGCCCGCAGTTGTTCCCGGCCGGCCTCCCGGGCGGCGAGGCGGTCGGGGGAGTCCCAGTCGGGGTCGATGTCACGGATCTTGGCTTTGGTGTCGGACCACTTCACGAACTCGCTCATCGTCGGTCCTCCTCCTTCTCTTTCTCGGCGCGGTAGGCGGCGTAGCGTTCCTCGGCCAGGGGGATCGCGGCGCGGTACCACCGGTTCCATTCCCCGGACTTGTCGCCGGCGACCAGCACGATCGCCTCCCTGGTCGGGTCGAACACGAACAGCAGCCGGATCTCCGCCTCACCGGGCACCCGAGGGCGTAGCTCTTTGAGGTTGTGCAGGACGCGGGAGTGGTGGATCCGGTCAACCAGCGGGCGACCGAGCCTCGGGCCCTGCAGTGCGAGCTCGTCCAGCGCCTCTTCGATCTTCTCCGCGGTGGCGGGGTGGTTTTTGCAGATGTCGAGGAACCGGGCGTTCACTTCAGCGTGCAGTGTGATCTCCTAGGCCATGCTCTCAATATAACGGATCCTTATATCATCTGGGTGCCTGCGGCCTTCAACCGCTTCCTGACCGGCGTCGCGCGGGACCTTCTGCCTCGAATGCGCCAATATGGCCATCAACCTTGACCTGCATGGACGGAATTTTTGGCAGGCGCACAGCCCGCCGGATGGCTCCTCAGAAGGCGGTCGTGGTCTCGGGCAACGCCGTCCTCACCATGATCCGGCACCTGCTGGCCGATCCTGAGGCCCACTTCCGTGACCTCGGCCCCGACTACTACGACTCTCGTATCAACAAGGACCGCAAGGTCCGCAACCTGGCCGGCATTAGCACGAAGTCCATCGCTCAGTCGTCCGCCGCGTGAAGGGAGGGCAGAGAAAGTCCGTACTTCTCCGCTAGGAAGAGCGTTTGGGCATAGAGACGGGCCTGGTGTGCGACGTCGCCCAAGATATATGCATTTGTGCCAGCGCCCACGAAGATTGCAACCACAGGCATGGCCTTGGTGACCTTCTCGACCGGCACGGCTCGTCCGTTCGCAAACTGCTTCATCAACTTCTCGACGGCGGGTATGAGTCGGTGGTCGTCTCTGAGCTTTTTACTCCAACGGACCCTTCGCTCCTTGACCGGCTCCGGCGTGATGTTTGAGATCGCTCGGCCCGCCTTTAACGCGGTGCCCTTTGTCTTCTTCCCGGCAGCATCGAAAGCCGCGCGTGCCTTCGGTGGAAGCATCTGTCGCCCCGCAACCTTCCGCGACCAGTGGCGCTGTAGCTCAGCCCAACGACGCTCTTCGTAGAGAGACATCGGGGATTTAGGTTGCGCAGCCGCATTCATACTCAAAGGCTAAGGTAGCGGTCCGATATTGACAGGGTTTTATCCTGGAGTTGCTGGTTTGGTGTCGGTGGAGGTGCTCTTCATGGCAACGGACCGTGATCGTTACGCTGTTCCTCGTTCCCGGGGCTTCCATATGATCGCTAGCGGTTTGTCGCCGATCCGGCTGCACGATCTCCGGCATGGCACGGCCACGCTGGCCTGGCCGCCAGGGACGATCTACTGGTGGTGTAGGGCTTGCTCAGGCTCGCCAGGAGGTTCACCAAACCGAAGGGCAAGGGCAAACGGTCCATCGCCCTACCTCCTCCCTGATCGTCCTTCTCAAGCGTCTCCAGGAGGCACAGAGGCTCGAACGGGAAGCGGCGGGGGGTAGGTGGCAGGACTGGGATCTCGTGTGGTGCACGCAGGACGGAAACCCGATCGATGCCGGGGACGACTGGGACGACCGGAAGGAACTTCTGCGACTCGCCGAGATCGACAAGGACGCCCGCGTTCACGACGCGCGTCACACGGCCGTGACGCTCCTGCTTGAACAAGGGGTGGACATCCGGGTGATTCAGGCGGTTCTCGGCCACTCCCAGCTCACCACGACCAAGCGGTACACCCACATCACGGAGACGCTCGCGATCGAGGCGGCGGGCCGGATGGGACGGGCGCTGTGGGACGGCTGACGGCAACGGAGCGGTCGTAACCGCAACTGGAAATGCAACTGGGCAGGCTTCCTGATCATGGAAAATGGGAAGTCTGCCCAGTTCATTGGGGTAGGGCGCCTGGGACTCGAACCCAGAACCTACGGATTAAAAGTGGACGGCTCTTATTGGCGTTCGCAACGCTCTGACCTGGTGTTTCTGATGCCGTCTCCCTCTTGCCCGGGGAAGGAAATCCGTGCATGGTCCGGATCTTGATAGCGCTTCCGAAGAGGAGGCTAGAAGACGGACATCCTGGAATCATCCGTTTGGGCGGTTCTGCGAGGTCATGCCCCTAATTTTTATTGGCATTGGATTACCGTTTTCATCCAGCTTTGGATTGATTTGTATCCCATGCTGGTCGAGCAAGGCTTTCACCTGTGGCGGCATAAATGGAAGTGCATCAGAAAGACGATGGGTCATCCACTCGCTTGCCCCATTCGGCTGAAGATCCGTAGTGAAACACTCGGGACCAACGGTGTCTAGAACCGACTTAAACCTGTCATTGTTGGCATGCAAGTTTTTAGAGTCAAGAAACTCTGCGACGCGTTGATTGAGATCAGCGAGAATTTTATGCATCTTGATTCTGTTTACTCCTGCCCGGACGCGTTCTTTGAGGTCCGAGCGGTCGGCTTTAGTAACAAAACGCGAACCACTTCCAGTAACTAAGATTTGCGGCTTGCGAGGGCGAATATGGGTAGCGTTAAGATCTGGCTCGGCTTGCTCAAGAGTCAGGCCGTGTGCGGTTTGAAAGTTCGATACCACCGACGCAACCGGCTGTTCGCCTATGAAACCTGCTGCGACGAAGGTGTGTCTCTTATCTGAGGTATTAAGAGATTTAAGCCATTTATCTGCACTGAGAAGACGTTTCACTAAATCGTCGTAACTATGATTGGGCCTGACCTGCGCCATCTGATCGGCTAACCACTCTCCCACATCGAATCGACCTGTGTGTCCAATGCCCGCGAAAATAACGGACGCGGTCCATCCGTAAGCCGCAATGGAAACTTGCTTATGTCCCTGTATTTCGCGCGGCTCGTATGCATCTAATCGTGCGTTGTAGACGCTCAATCGAAAGTCGGAGCACTGGTATATGGAACGAGAGGATACGATGGTTGTGTTTAGAGTCATTGCTGGCTCCCTGGAGGCGGGTCGCTAAAATAGGTCATATGATGCCATGACTAAAAATTGCTATTCACCGCACGTGGCGATATAGGGGGTGTTGAAGAATTAAGAACGAGCGAGAGGAGGATGGATGCATCATAGTCGCACTTCCTTCGGGAATCTGGTCATATGTAGACAGGCACCTGTCGCGCCAGCATAAAAAGCCCTCTCATCAGCGGAAACGCGGTGTGGGGCCTCATTGTTAATGATCTAGGACTCTCTGTGATTCCCCGCCGTTTCCTGTGAGAGTTGACATGCCTGTGGCACGTGATCAAGCTTCGGATCATGCGCGAACGCGCACACTTCTCCCGCCGGATCTTCCCGTCTGCCTCGTCCCACCCCGGAGGGGCAACAGCTCGGGGACGGAGGGTCAAGGCCGTCTTCGCGTGTACGTCAGCCGGTAGACGTTCCTCGGCCATGGGATGCCAACGGTCACAGACGGCCTTGATCCGGAGGAGTCGAGATGTTGGGCTTGCCTGGGACGTGGCAGACGGGAAGATCCGGCTTCCACCTCAACCATCTACGGCCTTCGTGGTGCAACGTCGATCATCCCGGAGCCGAGTACCCCCGCCGGAGGCATCCGGTTGAAGCTGGGTGAGATTCCAGACCTGAGAGAGCGAGCGGGCCGGCGCAATGCGAAGCACCCGAAGGGCCTCGAAGAGGTTGGGCCGGTCAGTCGAAGCTCTCGCTTCTGGGCGGCGGTGCGGCCCCGCTGCGGCGGGCGATGGTCGAGTGCGGTGCGCGGCCGGTGCGGCGGGCGGGCCGATTCCCGCCGCCGTTCGGGACCGGCGCCCACGCCGCACGCCCGGACGGCGGGCGGTGGGAGGGCCGTGCGGCGGCGCGCCGCGCCGCCGCCTTGATACCTACTAAGAACAATTCGGCAGTGATCGCGGTACGACACGTATCAGCGGCTACGCTCCGGAATCGAGCAGGTTCTGGACGCCTGCCAAGAAAATCGGCCCGAGCACCGCCGACGCGTTGCTGAGATAGCCTGTGATGCGCTTCAGGAGAGATCCCTTTTCCTCTTGATCCAAGGTGCCGTTATTCCCCTTCTCCTCGATCTCATCGATGGTCTCGTGTAGCTCCTTGGCGTCCTGCTCTTCTAGACCCAGCGATGGGATCTGGGATCGAACCCCTTCAAGCACTTCCATGATCTTTTTTATATCGACCTTCTGGTCCTGCGTCTGCGTGACGTTTCCGTGCCCGGTCACGCCGAGTTGGCCAGTGAAGTCCCCGCCGACGTGAATGTTCTGGTTACCGCTCACGGTCTTCCCCTTCAGGTACGCGTAGATGTTCCATGGGTGCTGCTGGACACAGTCGGCGCCTTCAATAGTGATCCGCGCCGTTGAGTTCGGGCCAAGCGCGGCATAGGGCACGACCAGCCCCTTGTCGCTCAGCCAGCTCAACGCATGGTCGAAGTGCTTGATTTCGAAGGGGTAACCCCAGAAATGAGACAACGGGTGCGTGAAGAATCTAGCCAGGTTGATATATGAGTCGTCGTATTCCTCCTGGTCCAGCCAGTGGAGGAGAGCATGACGGCAGGCGTCGCGGTTCGCATCACGGGTTTCGCGCTGAGTACGGGCGCGTTCCGCTTCTCGTCTGCCGTTGTGGGTCAGGCTCAGGCGACAGTCCTGGATGGTGCTGGTCGTGGGCTCTACCACGATGGTGTGCCGACTGTGCAGGCCCTCGATGATGAGCCTTGCGTTCTCTTCGAACAGTGGAATATCTCCGGTGCGGTTCGTCGCCTCCGCCAGCTCTCGAAGCCGGATTGGGCGGCCGCGGTGCTTCGAGTCGTACTCGAAAAGCAAGTCCAGGACGAGATGCTCGGCAACCCCGCCGTCGGTCTGGCTCAGGCCGTAGTGTATTGGCTTGCTCACAAAGAGATCTTATCGGTGCGGAAGGTGTTTTGGATCGCTCCCGGGTGTAGAGCGCCAGGGCCACGGTTTTGGTGCCTCGTGGGGATACCCGCAGATTAGAGGGGCTCAAGCAGGTGGACCCCATCGTGCTGGCGTACGGCTGGCGGGTGGTCGTGGTGCATGGCGTCGAGGACGCGAATGGCGAATGCCTCGGAGGCGAGTTCTTGGACCTCGGCCGCGGTGACCCAGCGGAACGCGCGGGCTTCGTCGGTTTCGGTGAGGTGGCCGCCGATGACTTTGCAGCGGAAGACGAGGGCGATGATGCCGCGTGTCATGTTCTTGTAGACGCCGGTGAGGGTGACGGGCTCGACGTGTAGGCCGGTTTCTTCGTGGATCTCTCGGAGGAGGCCGGTGGTGATGTCCTCGTCGCGTTCCAGGACTCCGCCGGGTGCTTCCCAGTGGTTGTTGTCTCGGCGTTGGGTGAGGAGGGCGCGGCCCTGGTCGTCGATGATCACGCCTGCCACGCTGACGGAGTGCTGCGGGTGGTGGTGATCCATCGGATGTCCTCCGGGGCTGCTGATCGCTATTCTCGGACTGCGGTACACGTATGTACGAGTTGAGGAGTTGTTGGTCGTGGCCGAGCTGCCGTTTCCGGATCTGGACCCGACCAGCGATCGGGCCGTCTTCCGGCAGATCGCCGATCACATTAGGCAGGCGATCGAGCGGGGCACTCTGGCCGAAGGTGACAAGGTGCCCTCGGAAGCTCGGCTCATGCAACACTACGGCGTCGCGAGGATGACCATTCGCAACGCGCTCCAGGTCCTCCAGGGTGAAGGGCTGACGGTGGCCGAGCATGGGCGCGGGGTCTTCGTCCGGTCTCATCCTCCGGTGCGGCGGCTGGCCTCTGACCGGTTCGCGCGTCGTCATCGTGAGCAGGGCAAGGCCGCGTTCATCGCGGAGACCGAGGGTGCGGGCGGGAAGCCGACCGTCGACTCCATCGAGATCACCGAGGGGCGGCCCTCTGCGGAGGTCGCCGGACTGCTCGGGATCGGCTCGGAAGATCATGTGATCGTCCGGTCGCGCCGGTATCTGATCAACGGTCAGCCGGTGGAGACGGCGGTGTCGTACATCCCGGCGGAGATCGCGCGGGATACGCGGATCGCGCAGCCGGACAGTGGTCCGGGTGGGATCTATGCCCGGCTGGAGGAGTTGGGGTTTCGGCTGGATCGTTTCGTGGAGGAGATCCGGTCTCGGATGCCGTTGCGTGACGAGGTGCGGGCGTTGAAGCTGGCGCCGGGTGTTCCGGTGTTTCACCTGGTCCGTACGGCTTATGCCGCCGATGGTCGTGCGGTGGAGGTGTGCGACACGGTGATGTCCAGCGATGCCTATGTGCTCTCGTATGAGCTGCCTGCGCGGTAACGCTTGACGAACTCCTCTAGAGGAGTCATAAATGTCTTACGCGCTACTCCTCTAGTCGAGCAGACGTCTACTGGAGGCAGGTCAACTGCGCGCGAAGCGTCGACTTGAGGGGCACACGTCATGACCGGGCAAGCATGCATTTCATGCGACGGCAAAGGGTGGAAGTACGTAAGCCAGCGGCGTGCCCTGATCGGCGGTCCGCGCGGATCGGCCCTGTCTTTCATCCGCGTCCGAGACGACTGCTCCCTGTGCCAGGGGCAGGCAGTCGCCCCCGCTCCGATCACGAGCTCCCGCGCATGAACGCCCTACCACCTGCGGGACGCCTGGTCCTCGGCGACGTCTGTTCTCCGGTGGGCGCGGCGGAGTCCTTGAAGGTGGAGCTGGAGCGGTGCGGGATCGAGGCCGACGTCAACGACGGTTACGGGCTGGCCGTGGTGTCGGTCTGGGCGGGATTGACCGTCTGGTCGGACGGCTTGGCCTTCTGGTGGAGTACGGGGCGGTTGGATGCCAGGCGCGGACGGGTGCTGTATGCCTGGCACGCGGCAACCGAACCTGACCGGGCCGCGCGGCGGGTGGCGTTCCGCTACGCCGACCTTCGGAGGACTCATCCACTGCCCGCCCTGATGGTGGAGGCTCATCGTGCCGATCCTGTCTGATGAGTGCGTCGGCATCAGTCCGCACGTGGTCATGGCCCAGCGTGATCACGCTCGTCTGGAGTGGCGGAAGCCGAACGGGGCTCTGGGGCGGGCGCACCCGGAGGCGTGGACGTGCGTGTGCCGGGCCACGATCTACGAACTTCACGTTGGTGCCGGGCAGGGATTCATCCGGAGAACTATTCGGCGCGACGGCAATCATCAAGTCCATGACAGTCGCGTGTGGGGGGTCACCGAAGCTCGGGCCGTCTGGTCGGCGTTACTGGCTGGGCGGGCTCGGTAGACGAGTGTGGTGGTGCGGTGACTGGCTGCGGAGGGCGCCGGAGGTCTCGCACCGCCACACTCCTGACCTGCGAGAGAGCGTTCGCTTTTCAAGCGAAGGGTTCGCATCTATGCTGACGACAAGTCGAGTAGTTGGGTTATTAACATGTCCGTTTCCGGTGATGAATACGCGCCTCCGAAGTATGCCCAGATCGTCGCGGCGATCCGGCACAAGATCGCGGAGGGCACGTATCCGCCGGGCTCCATGCTGCCGTCAGAGTCGCAACTGGTCCGGGAGTTCGCGGTCAGCCGTCCCACCGTGGTGCGGGCACTCCAGGTGTTGCAGCTGCGGGGCTTCATCGACCGGGAGCATGGCAAGGGGTCGTACGTGAAGATGGCGCCTCCGCTGGCTGAGGAGGACTTCTCCCGGCCTGGCCGTGCCGTCCTCGATCGTGCGGAAGCCGGCCAGGGCGCTGCGGTGCTGGAGGCGGGGCCTCGTCCGGCTCCGGCGAACATCGCCGCGACGTTGGCTCTGCCTACCGGGGCGCCGGTCATGATGCGTCGAATCCTGCTGAGCGACGGTGATGATCCGTGTGAGCTGGTCACCTTCTGGTGTCCGATCGAACTGGCCGAGGGGACCGATCTGGGCAAGGCGCTGCCGTTGACGGCGGGCATTCGTCAGCACGTGCAGGCGGTCAAGGGGCTTCGGCTGGATCACGTCATCGAACGGCTGGCGGCTCGTCACCCCACGGCTGATGAGATGAAGCTGTTGGGGCTGGGTAAGACGGCGGCGGTCATGGGGGTGACGGCTCGGGTCTTCGCCGGGAATCGTCATGTCATGGTCATCGAGGTTGCCTTGCCGGGGACGCTTCACGAGCTGGAAGACACCTACTCTCTGTAGTGTGATGTAGGCCACACATCGAAACGGAAACTCGTCTTGTCGAGTGTCCGTTCATCGTTTAGCTTCAACTTGACAGTACGAGTTAGCAACAGAACAAGCGAACAACAGGAGAACACATCATGGCCATCCAAGGCCCCATCCCCGTCAGCTTCGACCAGGTCTTCCCGCACGGCTGCTACATCGTCGGCGAGGTCGAGCAGGTCAAGGACTTCACCGCCTCCACCGGCGGACGCACCGTCTACGCCAAGGACAAGACCACCGGAGAACTCGTCTGGCAGGTCGCCGTCATGGACGCCGACCCCACCCTCAAGGCCGGACAGAAGACGGTCGCGGTCAAGATCCTGTCCCCCATCCAGCCCGTTCCCCCGGCTGCCCTGCCGGGGTTGCCGTTCGTGCCGGTGGAGTTCGACGGCATGACCGCCACCGCCTACGTCGCCGAGAAGACCGGCCGTCTGGCCTGGTCCCTGCGCGCCACCGCGATGCGCGCTCCCCGTTCGGCTGCGGCTCCGGCCAAGGCGTCGGCCGGTAAGGACATCGCGGCCTGACACGCAAGCGGGGCCGCTGGAACTGGCATTCCGGCGGCCCCTCGTCTCCCCAGACAGCGAATCAAGAGAGGGCTTAAGCCTAATGTTCAAAAAACTGCCCGGTGACGAGACACGAACTCTCGTCACCACCACCCCCGACACCGCCGTCGTCTTTCGCCCGGCCGTGGTCACGACCCCGGCCATCTTCACCATCACCATCTTCCTGGGGCGACTGCTGGCCGGAATGATCCGGCTCATCTGGCGCCACCCCATCGCCGTAGCGATGGTCGCCGTTCCCGCCACCGTCGCCATCGTGTACGGCTGGCGCGTCGCCCTGGTCCTCGTCGCCGTTCCGCTCTCGGTGCTGGCGCCGTGGCCGTTCTTCGATCGGGCCTCGTTCAACCGGTGGATGGGCTGGCGGCTTCTGGCCTTCTGGCGCCTGGTGTGGGTGTATCGGCGGCACTGGCAACCGGTGATGATCGTCTCCGGCTTAGGTCGTCATCTCCAGGGCCGCGACTACCTTCCCTATCTCGTCCGTGTCCGCTGTACCTCGTGGGCGGATGTGGTCACGGTGAAGATGATCAGCGGACAGGCGGTCAAGGACTGGGCCGATCGCCTCGACCACCTCGCGCACGGGTTCGGTGCTTCCTCCTGCCGGGTGGCCGTGGTGCGGGCCGGTCGTCTTCAGCTGACCTTTCCCCGTCGTGACCCGCTGGCCGTCCCGTTGCCGGCGCTTCCCCTCCCCGTGGCGGCGTCGGTGAGGCCGGTCGAGATCGGCACGTGTGAGGACGGCTCCCCGTATCGGCTCGCCGTGCATGGCACACACGTGCTGATCGCGGGTGCGACGGGTGCGGGTAAGGGCTCGTTCCTGTGGTCGGCCATCCGTGGCCTGCTCCCGGCGGTCCGGGCCGGTATCGCGCAGATATGGGCACTCGATCCCAAGCGAATGGAGCTGTCCTTCGGGCGCGACCTGTTCGGTGACCGCTACGCCGCCGATCCGGCCGCGTGCGCCGATCTCCTCGAAGCGGCCGTGCAGATCATGCAAGAGCGGGCCGATCGCTACGCCGGACTCCAGCGCTCCCACACCCCCACCCTCGATGACCCGTTCGTCCTGGTGGTCGTCGACGAGGTCGCGTTCCTGACCGCCTACCAATCCGACAAGGGGCTGAAACTGCGCATCTCGGCTGCGCTGGCCACCCTGACCACACAGGGCCGCGCGGTCGGGTTCGGCATCATGGCCGCACTCCAGGACCCGCGCAAAGAGGTCATGAACATCCGCAACCTGTTCCCCGACAAGATCGCGCTTCGGCTGGATGAGTCCGAGCAGGTGGACATGGTCCTCGGCGACGGCGCACGGGATCGCGGCGCGCTGGCCGATCACATCTCGCCGATCCCCGAGCGGGGCGCGGGCGTCGCCTATGTGCGGCTGGAGACCTCACCCGATCCGATCCGGGTCCGCGCGGCGTATGTCTCCGATGCCGACATCCAAGAGATGACGGCCCTGATGACCGGCGACACTCTGCCGATCGAGATGGAGGGGGCGGCTTGATGTGCATCATCCTGCACGGCACCCCCACCCAGATCAACGCCCTTCCCTTCCGGTGGCTGCGCACCCTCGACGGCTCCGATCTGGTCGAGGTGACGGTGATCGTTGACCTCGACTCCGCCCGGCTGCGCAAACACCCCTACCGCGACGCCTACCGGCTCTGCGCCGACCTCATCGACCCGAAGGGGGCCATGTGACCGACACCCCCGCCCAGCCGTCCACCCCTTCGACCGAGGTTCCGCCGAACGGCGCTGATCGCACCCTTCCCCGGCTCGTCCGTGACACCCTGCCCGTTGCCCTGGACGTCGCCATCGAGGTGGCCAAGCTCAACGGGGTGTGCATCCGCCCGATCGAGATGCGGCGCCTGGACACCCACACCGGCCAGAGCGAGCCGTTCGACATCCCCTGTGGCACCACGCAGGAAGCCAAGTGCCCGCCGTGCGCCAAGCGCAATCAACAGCTGCGGCGGGCGCAGTGCCGGGAAGGCTGGCACCTGGAAGCCGAACCCATCGCCGAACCGCACCCCTCCACCGAGGAACAGCGGTGGTTGATCGAGTTCCGGGCCGACGTCCAAGCCAAACGCGACGAGGCCGAACGCGACGGGGACGGGGGAGAGGTCGCCGACTGGGACGAGGCCATCGTGGGCATCGACGCGGAGATCAACGCCGCCGGGATGCGCGGCAACGTCCTGGGTGGCCGGTCGACCCCGAAGCGCTCGCGCTCTACCCGCCGTCGCCAGGATGCCCCAGACCTGCCCAAGCGGGCCAAGGAGAACACCACCCTCGGCCGGACCTTCATTGCCGCCGATGGCAGGGTGTATCGGCCGTCGCTGTTCGTCACGCTCACCCTGCCCTCCTACGGCAAGATCCGCTCCGGCATGGGCGTGCCGGTCGACCCGAGCAGCTACGACTACGCTCGCGCGGCTCGCGACGCGCTGCACTTCTCCAAGCTGGTCGACCGGTTCGTGCAGAACCTGCGCCGGGTTGCGGGCTATGACGTGCAGTACTTCGCCACCGTCGAACCCCAAAAGCGGCTCGCTCCTCACCTGCACATGGCAATCCGCGGCACCCTGCCCCGCGCGGAGATCAAGGCCATCGCCGCCGCGACCTACCACCAAGTGTGGTGGCCCTCGGTCGATGAGGTCCGCTTCGACGGCGACCACCTGCCCATCTGGACGGAACGGGCCGACCTGGGTGACGGCGCCACCTACCCGGACGGGCAGACCGGCGACTACCTCGACCCCGCCACCGGGGAACTCCTGCCCACCTGGGACGAAGCCCTCGACCAGCTCGACCAGCTCGACCAGGACGACGAGGCCGAACCGCTGCACGTGGTCCGCTTCGGCCCTCAAGTCGATGTTCAGGGCCTCGTCGCCGGATCGCCGGACGCGCACAAGCGCATCGGCTACCTCACCAAGTACCTGACCAAGAACCTCGGCGATCCCCTCGACCCCGACGACCCCGCCACCGACAACCCTGCCCGCCGCGACCACGCTGCCCGCATGGTCGAAGCTCTCCGCTACGAACCGTGCTCACCGACCTGCCCGAACTGGCTCCGGTACGGCGTGCAGCCCAAGGGAGCCAAAGCGGGCATGCTGCCGGGCCGGTGCAAGGGCAAGGCACACAAGGCCGAACACCTCGGCTACGCGGGCCGCCGTGTCCTGGTCTCGCGCAAGTGGTCAAACAAGACCCTGCGCGAGCACAAGGCCGACCGCCGGGCCTGGGTCCTCGACATGCTCGGCCTTCCCGACGACACCCCCGTCGACCCTCACCGCTACGTGTGGCGACCGGTCTCCACCAACGACCCCAATCGCACTCCACTGGCCAAACGCCTGCTACGCGGCGTCGCCGACCGACATCGCACCAAAGCACGCTTGGCCGAACTCCAGGCCAGAGCGGACGGCATCCCTGTTCCAGACCTTTCGGCAACTCCGGCCCTGGGGGTGGCGGCATGAAGAAGAAGGACGAGCTGATGACCGTTCCCGAGATCCTCGACGAACTGCGGGACGTCTCGGAGCGCACGCTCTACCGCTGGCGCGAGATCGGCAAATTCCCCATCGGTATCCGGCTGCCCAACGGCAAGATCCGGCTCTATCGCAGCGAGTTCGAAGCGTGGCTTGAGACCCTCCGGGAGGCTGCGTGAACACCTCGTACAAGGTGAAGTTCTGGGAGATCCGGACCAACACCAAGTCTCAGGGCGCGGGCAAGAAACCTCGCATCGTCTCGCACACCGTTCGCTGGACCGTGGGCAACCGGGAGAAGTCCTCGACCTTCAAGACCAAGGGCCTGGCCGAGAGTTTCCTGTCGGACCTGCGGCAGGCGGCGAAGAACGGAGAGGCGTTCGACCTGGACACCGGTCTTCCACCTTCGATGATCAAGGCCAAGAACACACGCACCTGGTACTCCCTCGCTGTGGCCTACGTCCACGCCTGGTGGCCTCATGCGGCGGCCAAGACTCGTGAGGGCATGACCGACACCCTGGCCTACATCACTCCCGCTCTCGTCAACGATCTGCCCGGTCGCCCGGACGACGAGGACATCCGGCGGACACTGCTTGAGTACTCCTTCGTCCCGGAGGAACGTCGCCCGGTGCTCACTCCGAAGATGCGTCAGACCGTGCGATGGCTGGAGGCGGCCTCTCTGCCTTTGAGCGAGTTGGAGGAGCCCAAGCACACGCGGACGGCCCTGGAGGTCATCTCCCTGCGCCTGGACGGCAAGGCTGCGGCTGCCTCGACCTACCGGCGTAAGCGGGCGGTCTTCCATCACGTTCTGGAGTACGCCGTGGAGCTGGGAGAGCTTTCGGCAAATCCGATCCACAAGGTCAAGTTCCGCAAGGTCAAAACCGGTGGCGAGATCGATCGTCGGTCGGTGGTCAATCCTGAGCAGGCTCGTCAGCTGTTGATCGCGGTGACCTATGCGGGTCGCACCCGTGGCCAGATGATGGCGGCCATGTTCGCCTGCATGTACTTCGCCGGTCTTCGCCCGGCTGAGGCGGCCGGTCTGCGCAAGGCGAACTGTGAGCTTCCGGAGACGGGATGGGGCACGCTCACTCTGGAGAAGACCCGGCCGGAGAGCAACAAGCGTTACACCGACTCGGGGGAGTCCAACGACGAACGAGGGCTCAAGCACCGCGACGAGAAAGCCACGCGGACGGTGCCGATCCCCCCGGAGCTGGTGGCCGTCCTGCGTGAGCACATCGAGCGGTACGGCGTCGCCGAGGATGGCCGGCTGTTTCGGACCCGTACCGGCCAGAGCTTCCCCGGCTCCACGGTCTCGATGGTCTGGAAGCAGGCCCGGTCGTACGCCTTCACGCCTGACCAGGTCGCCTCACCGCTCGCACGCAGACCGTACGACCTGCGGCACGCGGCGGTCTCGCTGTGGCTGAACGCGGGGGTCCACGCGCCGGAGGTGGCGGAGCGGGCGGGGCATGGCGTGGATGTGCTGCTCAAGGTCTACGCCAAGTGCATCGACGGCCAACACGAGGTGGCCAACAAGCGGATCTTGGAAGTGCTCACGACGTGACATTCTCAACAGCAGGACACGAAGGACTCCGGGTAGCCCTCGGGGTCCTTCGTCGTGTCGGCTCCCATGGTCCCGGAATCGTTCCGCGAGCTTCCGGGACTCTTGGGCTGACCTGGGGAAACAGCGGCGGTCCCATTCCGCGTATATTCCGGGACTCCTGGCAGACGGCTGCATTTGACTGCATCCGGCTGCATGGGCGGAGAAAGATCGCTAGGGACGTAGGCCCAGGTCAGAGCCTACGTTCCTGCTCGCGAGTGGTAGGGCGCCTGGGACTCGAACCCAGAACCTACGGATTAAAAGTCCGCAGCTCTAACCATTGAGCTAACGCCCCGCAGGTGACAGCGTACCGAGGATAGTGTCCACTGACGTCCGTCGCCAGGTCTATTCATGGTCACCGGTTTGCGGAACGCCCGGTGGAGGGCGGGATCGGCTCCTAGAGTGGCAGGTATGACGAGCTCGGGGCTTGAGCCCGCCTTCGCCTCCCAGGTCTCCACGCGCCCAGGGTATGTCGTGGTCGATGTCGAGACCACGGGTTTCTCGCCGGCGAAGGGGGACCGGATCTGTGAGATCGCGCTCGTCTCGCTGGACACCCAGGGCGAGATCGTCGATCAGTGGCACTCGCTGGTCGACCCCCGGCGCGGCACCGGGGCCGTCCACGTCCACGGAATCACCAACGCGATGGTCCAGGGCGCGCCCGTGATCGAGGAGCTGCTGGACGAGATCTGGCGGCGGATCGCCGGCCGGGTCCTGGTGGCGCACAACGCCTCCTTCGACCTGCGCTTCCTGCGGAGCCTTCCCGGCAGCGAGTGGGTGACCGAGACCCTGTGCACGCAGCGGCTCGCGCCCGCCTTCATCCCCCACGGCAGATGGACGCTCGCCGCGTGCTGCGAGCGCGCGGGAATCCCCCTCTTCGGGGCCCACGCCGCGCTGGCCGACGCCCGCGCCGGCGCCGAGCTGCTCCGCCACTACCTGCGTACGGGCGTCTCCTGGCAGGAGGAGCTCACGAGGGCGGCCCAGGCCCCCGAGTGGCGGCCCTGCGGGCTTCCCCAGCGGCCTCCGCGCCGCCGATGAGCCCACAGAGCCGTGGAGGAGTCGTGGACGAGTCCCAGAAGCGCTCTCCCCGCCTTCGATGAGCCGGGGAAACCGATGGGTCCCGGAGAGGGTCAGCGGTAGGCGGGGATACCGGTCAGGGCCTCGCCGAGCACGAGGGTGTGGATCTCCTGGGTGCCCTCGTACGTCAGGACGCTCTCCAGGTTGTTCATGTGCCGGATCACCGGATACTCCAGCGTGATGCCGTTGCCGCCCAGGATGGAACGCGCCTGGCGGGCGATGTCCAGGGCGGCGCGGACGTTGGCGAGCTTGCCGAAGCTGACCTGCTGCGGGGTGAGGGTGCCCTCGTCCTTGAGGCGGCCCAGGTGGAGGGCGGTGAGCTGTGACTGCCCCACGCCGACGTACATCCAGGCGAGCTTCTCCTGGGTCAGCTGGAAGCCGCCGATGGGCCTGCCGAACTGGACGCGGGAGGTGGAGTAGTCGACGGCCGACTCCAGGCAGGCGCGGGCGGCGCCCACCACGCCCCACACGATGCCGAAACGTGCCTCGGACAGGCACGACAGCGGGCCCTTCAGGCCACGCACCCCGGGCAGTACGGCGGAGGCGGGCAGGCGTACGTCGTCGAGGTAGAGCGATGAGGTCACCGAGGCCCGCAGGGACATCTTCCTGTGGATCTCCGGGGCGCTGAAGCCCGGGGTGTCCGTGGGCACCACGAAACCGCGGACACCGTCCTCGGTCCGCGCCCAGACCACGGCGACGTCGGCGATGGAGCCGTTGGTGATCCACATCTTGGAGCCGTTGAGTATCCAGTCGCCCGAGGGGTCCTGCTTGGCGTGGGTGCGCATGCCGGCGGGGTCGGAGCCCTGGTCGGGCTCGGTCAGGCCGAAGCAGCCGATCGCCTCGCCCGCGGCCATCCGGGGGAGCCACTCGTCCTTCTGCTCCTCGGAGCCGTACTTCCAGATCGGGAACATCGCGAGCGAACCCTGCACGGACACGAACGACCGCAGCCCGGAGTCTCCCGCCTCCAGCTCACGGCAGGCCACGCCGTACGAGACGGCGTCGAGGCCCGCGCAGCCGTACCCCTGAAGGTGCATGCCCAGCACGCCGAGCGAGCCGAGTGCCGGGGCGAGTTCGCGGGCGGGGAAGACGGCCTCCTCGAACCAGCCGCCGACATGGGGGAGGATCCGGTCCGCGACGAACCCCCGTACGGTGTCGCGGATGAGGCGCTGCTCCTCCGCGAGCGCGTCGTCGATACGCAGGAGATCGTCCATGGGATTTCCCTCTCTCTTCGGCCCTGTCAGGGTATTACCGGCGCCGGTGAGACGGAGGTCAGGGTCGTTGCCGGTCCTGGGAGGGGCGAGAGTCAGGGTTGTGCCAGGGGAAATCCCGATGTGAGGAAAGCTCACTCTCGGGCAGTCTGGGGACATGAACGAAAACGACTTCACCGGCGTCAAGCAGCTCCGCAGGACCAAGGACGGGCGCATCATCGCGGGTGTGGCCTCCGGTCTCGGACGCTACATCGGGGTGGACCCCAACATCATCCGCGCGGCCCTCGCGATCGCCACCTTCTTCGGTGGCCTCGGAATCGCGGTCTACGCGATCGGCTGGGTGCTCCTGCCCGACGAGAAGAAGGACAGGTCGCTCCTGCAGGACGTGATCGACAAGAACAAGGACAACCCGGTCTGGGTGGACGCCAAGACCAAGGCCGAGCAGGGGTGGGCCAAGGCCACCAACCAGCACCGCGCGCCGCACCAGCCGGGCTCGGAGTACCCCACCCACCAGGACCCCTTCCCGCCCGCCGCCCCCCAGGCCCCGTACGGCACGCCCACCCAGGCCCCGTACGGCACGGAGCCGCGGCAGGACGACACCCGCCCCCAGATGTGAGTCAGGAGGTCGCCTCCGCGCGAACCCTCTCGATGATCTCCCTGCGAGAACCTCTCCAGAACAGGGCCAGCGCGGTCGCCACGGCGAGCCCGGCCGCGCCGGCCAGTGCCACCACCAGCTCGGGGCCGAGGTGGTCGGCGGCGGCCCCGCCGATCAGGATGCCGACGCCCTGGGAGGCGAGCAGGCCGGACTGGACGAGCCCGAAGGCCTGTCCCCGCCGCTCGGCGGGGACGCACTGCACGAACGCGGCGTTGGCCGCGAGCTGGTAGGCCCCGCCCAGACCCGAGACGAACCACAACAGCAGCACCACAGGAAGCGGTGGCTGCGCGGCGCACAGGATCAGCGGCGCGCAGGTGAGCATCGCCATCCGGCCCATCGACCGCAACCGGTTCGATGGGCTGACGTAGCGGCTGAAGAGAAACGCGCCGACGACGGTGCCGGTGGGCATGGCGCCCATCAACAGGCCGGTGACCAGCGAGAGCTGCTGGGGATTTTTGGTCAGCTCCGCGGCGTACGGGGCCGCGATCCCCTCGGGCAGCACGTAGAAGCCACAGAGCCAGGCGAAGAGCACCAGCGTACGCAGCCTGGGGTCGCCGAAGACCAGTCTGGCGCCGGCGCGGGTCATCGTCCACATCGAGGGCCGGTTCTCGTCCGCGGGGAGGGGCGCGGGACGCCGCCGTACCCCGGAGACGATGATGAGCGCGGAGGCGAGGAAGGTCGACGCGTCCAGCGCCAGCGCGCGGTACGGACCCATTCCCATGATCAGAAAGCCGCCGACGGCGAAGCCGAGCATCTGCGCGCCCTGGTTGGTCATGTTCTGCAGGGCTGAGCCCGCCACATAGCGGTCGCCCTTGAGCAACTCCGGCAGCAGGGCCGCCCGCGCCGCGGAGAACGGTGCGCTGAGCAGCACCACGCAGAAGACGAGCACGCACAGCGCGGCGAACGAGACGCCGGGCACCGCCATGAGCGCGACCAGGAGGGCCCGGAGCAGGTCGCAGGCGATCATGATGCCCCGGCGGGCGTAGCGGTCGGCGAGCCCCGCGAGAAGCGGCCCGCCGATGATCGGCGGCAGGTAGGTCAGGGCGTAGACCGAGGCCGTCGCGAGGGGCGAGTCCGTCCGTTCGAAGACGAGGATGGACAGCGCCACTCGTGAGAGCTGGTCACCGAGGAGGGAAAGCCCTTGGCCCAGCCAGAGCGCACGGAACTCTCTGATGGCGATGACCTCGCCGTAGGTCGCTTGGCGTTCCGCCGGACGGCGATGCCGCCCGGGTAGTCGGCCGGACTTTGTCGCCGCCATAGGACTCCGCTGAGCTCGCAGGCACACTGACTGTGGGTGTTCACTGTGTGACCTACGGTGCCCGCTACGGAGCCTCCGCGCAACCGAAAGCGATTAAGCGCATGCAAACTGTGATGATAAGCCGCGACATTCCGGAAAGAAGGCCTTTGACGTGCAGCGTTGGGTTACCTACCAGCCCAGCTCGTGCAACCGGTCATCATCGATGCCGAAATGGTGGGCGATCTCATGCACGACGGTTATCTGGACCTCTTCGATCACCTGATCCTCGGTCTCGCAGATCGAGCAGATCGGGTTGCGGTAGATCTCGATGCGGTCGGGTAACACTCCTGCGTACCAGTCGCCCCGCTCGGTGAGCGGAATACCCGTGTAGAGACCCAGAAGATTTGGTTCGGGAGGGTTGTCGACGACAACGAGCACCACATTGTCCATGACTTTCGTCAGCTCGGGGGGAATGGTGTCCAGGGCCTCGGCCACTAGCTCCTCGAACTTCTCCCGCGAGATCTCGATCACACCCGTCATTCTGCCCCGTGATCTCGGGTAGAGGTGGAGGCGCATGAAATTCACTGATCGGACCCAGGGATCCCGCCGTTTCGTCACAGGTCTCGCCACCGGACGCATCGCCCGCGGCGTGACCGTCGCCGCCGTCGCCCTGGCCGGCGCGTGGCTCGGCGTCATGCTGGGCGGTGCCGTACGGGCCTACGTCGGCCCGGTGGAGCTCGGCATGTCGGCCGAGCCCTCCTGGGCCGGGGAGACCGTCGTCGACGCGCACCCCTTCGGCACACTTCTGTTCGACACCCACGACGCCCCCGTCCGCCTCCGCGTGACCCTGGAGAACATCAACCCCGATCGGGCCCGTGGATTCCTGGACGACCCGCGCTTCTCCGCCGACCGCCTCCCCGCGCTCCTGGAGGAGGAACTGGGCGCCGGAGTCAGGGCGCTGGTCCTGCGCGCCGTGCTCAGCGGCCTGGTAGGGGCCCTGGTGACGTCCCTGATCGTCTTCCGCAGGCCGGGACCGGCCTTGGCGGGCCTGATGGGCATCACCGTCGCGATCGCCGGCACGGGTGCCGCCATCGCCCTCACCTTCAGGCCCGACTCCGTGGTGGAGCCCAAATACACCGGCCTGCTCGCCGGCGCGCCGTCCCTCGTCGGCGATGCCGAATCGATCGTGACCAGGTTCGAGTCCTACCGGGTCCAGCTCGCCAAGCTCATCAACAACGTCTCCCGGCTCTACGACGCCGTCTCCGCCCTGCCGGTCTACGACGCCGACCCCACCTCGATCCGGGTACTGCACGTCTCCGACATCCACCTCAATCCCATCGCCTGGGACCTCATTCGCTCGGTCACCACTCAGTTCAAGATCGACGCGATCGTCGACACCGGCGACCTGACCGACCACGGCACCAGTCCCGAGGACAGCTTCACCGAGGAGATCAGCACCTTCGGAGTCCCGTACGTCTTCGTCAGGGGCAACCACGACTCCATGGCCACCCAGCGGGCCGTGGCCAGACAGAAGGGCGCGGTCGTCCTCGACGGCGAGGCCAAGACCGTGGCGGGGCTGCGCATCTACGGCGTGGGCGATCCCCGGTTCACCCCGGACAAATCCGTCCCCGTCGACTCCAACCTCGAATCACTCGCGGCCCTCGGCCGCTCGCACGCCACCGAGCTGGCGAAGCTGCCCAAGCAAGTCGATCTTGTCGCCGTCCACGACCCGACGATCGCGAAGGGATTCTCCGGAGCGGTCCCGATGATCCTCACCGGCCACTCCCACGCGCGGTCCACCGAGCTGCTGCCCTCCGGGACCCGCGTCCTGGTCCAGGGATCCACGGGCGGAGCCGGCCTGCGGGCCCTCGAACACGACGAGCCGACCCCCGTCGCAGCCTCGGTTCTGTACTTCGACGCCCACACGAACCGCCTGCGGGCCTGGGACGACATCACCTTGGGAGGGCTCGGTGAGCAGTCGGTTCAGATCCAGCGTCACGTTGAGACCGACCCTGGCCGTACAATTTCTCCTGTGCCGACGACCGCCCCGTCTCCAGCGGGACCGATCACCGTCACACCGTCGCCGTAGGCCGCGAACCGCTTTGGCATCAGGGCAAAAGTCCCCTATGCTTCAGAGGTCTCCAACGGAAGACGGCAACGGAACGAGACGCGAGTCTTGAGCCCCCATCGTCTAGTGGCCTAGGACACCGCCCTTTCAAGGCGGCGACACGGGTTCGAATCCCGTTGGGGGCACGGCCGAGCCAAGGCTCGCCAGGGAAACGGCAGGTCGAAGACCTCCGGAAAACTGGTAGGCTAAGCGAGGCAAGAACGGCCGGGACGAAAATCCCGGAAGCAAGGTCCTGTAGAGCAGTTTGGAGTGCTCGCCACCCTGTCAAGGTGGAGGTCGCGGGTTCAAGTCCCGTCAGGACCGCTCTGGTAGGTGTTCGATTCACCACCGAGGTCAGGTAGCTCAGTCGGTACGAGCGTCCGCCTGAAAAGCGGAAGGTCGGCGGTTCGACCCCGCCCCTGACCACAGCAACTGAGCAGCACAAACGCCCCGAGCCATTTATGGCCGGGGCGCTTTTCGTTGTGCTTGACGACAACGCTGACGACAACCTCACTCGTAGCCATCGCTGTAAAGATCGCTGAGGAACTCCGAGGCCACCTCATCTCTCAAGCTGAAGGCTTCGTCGAGCGCGTCGGTTAGACCTTCGAAGAAGTTGGCCACCGCTTCCATGGCACTGTGAAACTGTCGCATATCAAGATGATCAAGATCACCTAGTGTCGGTATACCGTCGTTCGTCATTGGGCACCTCACTTCCTATAGTTGCTGCGATCTTTTTATATGGCTGTGGGGTCGGACCGAAGCGCGGTGTCAGCCTTGCGGCTGATCCGTTTCTCCGGCCCGCCCTCCGAACCCGGCGTGCGACTTTCACCGCACCGGGCTCTCCACAACTTCATGCCGCTGGAGATGGTTCTGTTCGCCGTGACCAGGGTGCCGGGATGTCCCAGGCGCGCCAGCGATACCGGGTGACCGGGATCGATGCCGCGTCCAGCAGGACGATTCCCTGTGCGGAGATCTCCCAGCCGTTGTCGAGCAGCCGGGCACGTATCTTCCGCCACGACATGCCACCGTGCCGTTTGCGCAGCCACCAGTAGAGGCGGTGCCAGACATAATGGCCCAGGTAGCTGAACGTCCGTTTGGACGAGCCGTGCCGGAAGTAGTTGCACCAGCCCCGAATCACCGCGTTCACGCGGATCAGCAGGGTTCTCAGGTCAGGCTGTCCTGGGTGGACCAATGCCCGCACCTTGGCGATCACCGTGTTGATCGCCTTCTTGCTCGGATAGGTGTAGACGGTCCTCTTGCGGGTTCCTCGTTTGCGGCGCCGCTGGATGTGGTGCCCCAGGAAGACGAACCCGTCATCGATGTGGGTGACCGAGGTCTTGGCCTCCGACAGGCGCAGGCCCATCGGGGCGAGCACCGCGGCCGCCTGTTCCCTCAACTGTTCGGCGTCGTGGCGGGTGCCGTTGACCATGGCGACCCAGTCATCGGCGTAGCGGACGAGCCGCCAGTTCGCGACCCCGCGTTGACGCCGGTTGTCGCGCTGCCGGACGGTGGCCATCGCCTCCTGATGCTCGGCCATGAACCAGTCGTCCAGGACCGATAAGGCGATGTTGGCCAGCAGCGGGGACAGGATTCCACCTTGCGGGGTGCCGGCGCTGGTCTGCTCCTGCCGGCCGAGTTCGGTGAGGATCCCGGCCTTGCAGAACGCCTTCACCAGCGCCAGCACCCGCTTGTCCCCGACCCGCTTACGCACCCGCCCCATCAGGGCCGTGTGCGAGATGGTGTCGAAGCACGCCTCGATATCCGCCTCCAGCACCCACTCATAGCGGTGGGAGCCCATGTGGTGGATCTCAGCGATCGCGTCGTGCGCACGCCGGTTCGGGCGAAACCCATACGAGCACGGCGCGAAACCGGCCTCGAAGATGGGTTCCATGACCAGCTTCAGCGACGCCTGAACGACCCTGTCGGCAAGAGCGGGGATGCCCAGACGGCGCTTCTTGGAAGTGCCGGGCTTGGGAATCAGCCGTTCTCGGACCGGCAAAGGCTGAAAGGAACGCGAGCGCAACTGCTCGCGTATCTCGTTCAGGAACGCCTCCTCGCCCCACCCGGCAGGAATGTCGCGGGCCGTGAGCCCGTCGACGCCCGCCGTGCGGGACCCGGTGTTACCCCGGACCCGACGCCACGCAACCACGAGGAACGCCGGGTCAGCTACCAGGTTGAACAGATCATCGAACCGGCGAGCACGATCCTCACCGGCCCAGCGGTGCAGTTTGGTCTGAATACTCAGTACCCGCCACTCGGCCGTCTCCGGCTCCAGCAGCAGCGCGCCCATATTCACGAGCGGCCTCCTGACCTGACGTCCCTACCTGCCCGAAACTGCTGCCCGCCTTCCCCATGTACGCGGCTTTCCCGCGCTCGGAGTACTACGCAGGCTCCGCCCCACCCCGCGCCTTCGGCGGACGACGCACCTATCCCCCAACCCGCCCTGGAAGAGACCGGGCTCGGGGAGCGACACGAGATGGTTCCCACGTTCACTGCTGACCGCTCGCGAGAGGAGGTGCCCAGCTATGCCCCTGCGGCATCGCCCTGGCTACGCCGTAGACCTTCACCAGAGCCTCCCGGCCAAGCGCGACAACCGGCCCAGGAGTTCCCCACCGAGCACCTACGCCCGGCGGGTACGCACCGCAACCCAGCCCAGATCCGCCAGATTCGAGCTGGTGGAAGCCTTGAAGGGCGTTACACCACTGGTTCCTCACGTACACCTTTCCCGCTCGTTAACCAGGCCCGCACCGTCTGGCAGTACCGGCACGTCCTGACGTTGTCGAGGCTGCTCCCACCATCACCCACGCCTCCGGGATCAGGCTGCCTCCCACTTCACACGACCTGCTACGACAGGCCGTCGGCGGAGCTCTCTCATCTCCGCACGGTCAAACAGCGCCTCGTGGCGCACGCCGCGCCGCTTCCGGTGCTCGGGCCTGACGGCCCTGCGGTACGGGTCGGCTTGCCACCGGATGTCCTTTCGCCCCACCGTAAATTCCCCTGCATTTCTATGAAGCGGCTGATTCTAGCCCAGCAGCTGTGCATGGTGTTCTGTCTGACGCTAAAAGTGTTATAGCAACTTTTCTGCTCAAGCATTTCATCAGTCAAAGCGGTGCAATCCAGCCCCGGCGATAATCCTTTGTCGGGAGCTGGAATTTGCTGACCCGCTGCGCTTCAACGAGTCATCGGAGTAATGCTTCCTGGAGATCCGAACGTCGAAGGATCTCAGCGATACCTGGCTGGAAAAGCAAGTCTGCGTTGGGATTATGCGCCTGGCGCAACATGGACTGACAGACATCGGCAAGGGGTTGATCTTGGACGCGACGGACGAGCGTAGATTTACCCGTCTCGTCGGCGAGAAAGTCGGCTTTCTCCCAGTCCCTAAGAAGATGTTGGAGGTGGTAAGTGGCGTCGGCTCGGCCGCGAGCCAGGAGTTCATTATTAAGATCGCAGACTTCGATTGTTGCTTCTCCCTTGACGGTGAGAGCATCGTATTCACCTATGCTAAATGTGAGCAGAAGGTGATCGAAGGGATCCTCGGCGGTCGGATCGATGAGTAGTGGACGCCCTTCATCGTCGAGAGGGAACTGGTCGCGCTTTTCGTGGCTATTGCAACCCGAGCAAGCGAGAAGGTGATTCAGCCAATCGAAGGTGCGGAGCGGGTTTAAAGCAACCGGCTCGAAATGGTCAATAGTAGTGCCGCGATTATCGCCGCAATACATGCAGTATTCACGGCCTGCCGCCATTCGCCGCAGGGCTTTGTTAAGCTCCGAGTGCACATTTCGGCGAGCAGTAGTGTTCTTCCAAAGAGCCTGTGCTTGCTTTTTTTGCTCGACAGCTTCACTAATCTCGGCGGTGTACTTAGCTAAGCCAGCCAAGACCGCGTCGGGCAGGGGGCCCCGAACGATCCGGATCATTCGTTGGCTGCTCCCAAATCCGGTAGACCCGCTCCAATCTCCCGACTGCGTGTCACAGCGGAACTCGTCAGTTTTTCTTTCAACTCTCGGTATCGGGCGATCTCCGCCTCGTCAGCTGTGCCCTTGATGACCTTGACCTCTAGTGCCACGAGCTCTCTACGCAATTGCTGGGCCGTGGCCGAAAAAGTACTGTCGATCCCGAACAGTTCGGACACCACCGCATCATCCCCGCTGCCGTAGACAACCCGCTCCCACAGATCGTCCGAAGCGATTTCGGGTTTGGCCTGCTCGTCGGGGCCTGGCAGTCGGATAAGGCCCCCTGGATCGGCATCCTGGCAAATATACGGGCTGTGCGTGGTTACGATGAACTGTACGTTCGGGAAGTGCGACTTCAACCACGACCCAATCCGTTTCTGCCATGCAATATGCAGATGTGCCTCTACCTCGTCGATCATGACGACACCCGGTGCCGTCACAACCGTACGACCTTCCGAATCGGTCTTATGCAGCAGATCACCGTATGCAACGAACATCTGTCGCAGAATATCGATAACGAGGGCAGCGACAGTGCGGTATCCATCGCTCATCTCTCGGAGGGGGAACTCTCTGCCGCGATTTACGACCCATAAACCCTCAGAATTGATCTTGCTTAGCTCATGATGGTCGGGCAGGAGCCCATCTGAAAGGATCCGCAGTGCCGCATCCTTCAACTCGGCCGCACCGTTCCAATCCTCAAGGGCACGCAAATGCTGGTCGATCAACCATCCGACGCCCTCCGTGAGAGGCACATCTTCATGGAACAGGCTCGCCAACCGGTCCTCCAGGCGCGGACTGCGTACCGCGCCTAACCTACTGCCAGTAGCACTAGGCAGCCTGCGAAACGCCCCATATGCCGCACAGAACCATCCCTCGCGATTCAGGTTCCATGGCCCACGACTAGGCCCCACGCGAAGGAGAGTGTCCCCTAGCTCAAATCCACTGGAGCTGAAACGATCTCTTACCAGCCGCGGCTGAATGTCCCGTTTGCCCGGAAGGTCAAACAAGCTGGCCGGCGGCAGCGACCAAGAAAGACCAAGATCAATTTCTGGAACATCCTCCAGGCGCAACCGCGAAGCGATCCCGCGCGGGAGGTCCCAGCGGTCCTCGGGCTCTGCGCCGATGCTGACCATGGCCCGTGCGGTGTCGCAACCTTCGCTCACCCAGTTGCCGTAGTCGGGCATTAAGTTGCGCGCGACTTCTGGCCCCGCAACGGCCAGTGCCATCGCACGAAGCATCGTTGTCTTGCCCGACCCGTTACGACCTGCCAAGACTGTCCAGCCAGCATGAGATCCCTGGGCGAAGCCGAGGTCGACTGTGCGCTGCCCGGAGAAGCCCTTGATGTTGCTCAACCGCACCCGGGTGATGTACATGAGGCGACTCTACGAGACTTCTCGGTAGGCTGTGGGGGTGGACAGGCAGGGTGGTACCGCCATGGGCGACTTCGACGATGAGCTCACCGTTGAGGTGGACGATGAGGGCATCGCTTATGGCGTGGAGGCGGAGCCGTTGCCGACCATCACTGTGCCCTTCAATCCGGCGGACATCAAGGTCCACACCGAGCAGAAGCCTGTAGACCCGCTCTTGCGCAAGATCAAGCGGCAGGAGCTCGACCTTCAGCCTGATTTCCAGCGGGCTGCTGGCATCTGGGACACGACTCGTCAGAGTCGTCTGATCGAATCATTGCTGTTAAAGATCCCGATCCCGACCTTCTACATGGCCGAAGTTCGGGGTGGCGGTCTTGCAGTCGTTGACGGAGTTCAGCGTCTCACCACCATCGTGCGTTTCGTTCACCCTGATTACATCGGTGCCGACCCACTGAAGCTCAGCGGCCTCCAGTATCTCCATGAGCACAATGGCAAAACTTTCGGCGAATTGCCCGAACGGCTTCAAGACCAGATCCTTGAAGCTCAGCTCACAGTGAACCTCATCCTCCAAGGGACGCCGGAGGAGGTGATGTTCGAGATCTTCACGAGGATTAATACCGGCGGGCAGCCGCTCAGCGCACAAGAGCTAAGGCATGCTCTTATCCCTGGGCAGTCACGCGAGCTGTTGAAGAAACTTGCTTCCAGCAGGGCCTTCCTGGACGCTACCCTTCGCACCGTCAACACGCTCCGGATGGCCGACCGAGAGATGGTCTTGCGGTTCCTTGCCTTCCGTATCACTGATCCGAACGACTACAAGAGTGACGACCTAGACGCCTTTCTTCGCTTGGCGATGCGTAAGGTCAACAAGCTCAGCCGTTTTGAAGTCGAACGGCTATCTGTAGAGTTCAATCGGTCTATGAACGCGGCCAGCGCTATCTTCGGTGAGCATGCCTTCCGTAAGCTGTTTCGCGATCAAATAAGAAGATTGCCCATCAACAAAGCAATCTTTGAAGCAACCGCAGTGAGCCTTGCCGAGTTAGGCGACGATGAGTTGAACAGACTTATTGAACTCCGCTTCGAAGTCCAGGAGCGCTACATTGAACTGATGGACGACACCGAGTTCTTTCAAGCAATTTCTGTGGGTATTGGCGATGTTGCCAGGGTCCATCGGCGCTTCAACGCCATGTACTACATGCTCAGGGAAGTTGCGTATAGCGCCTGACTGTGTCGAACACTGTAGGTCTTCGTCAGGACCGGCCACAGCCATGGTTGAAGTGACAGCAGCCCTGACAGCAACGTCCCCGCACACGGACTCACTTCGGCCACCCTCCACCACCCTCTGACCACGGTCTCCGCTACCCGGCCAGGGTGATTGGTCCGCCTGAAAAGCGGAAGGTCGGCGGTTCGACCCCGCCCCTGACCACAACAACTGAGCAGCACAAACGCCCCGAGCGACTATCGTTCGGGGCTTTTTTGATCTCCAATGACAGCAACGGCCCATCGGCAGCTGCCGGATTTGGATCATCATGGCAGTCCGATGTCCACGTGGTTACTCTCGTGGCCGCCGGCGAAGGATCCCGATTACGGCACCCGCCTGCCCAGAGCGTTTCACGCGGTTCGGGTGGTTCAATGCCGTCACCATGACTGAATTGCTGCTGGAAACCTTAAATGGTGACGCTATGGTGTGAGGCGCCGGGGTTGTGGTTGCTCATCTTGCCCTGGTTGGAACTGAGGGACCACGATGATTCCGGGCAGCCGTCTTATGGGCGTAGCTTATGCGGCTGCTTGGGATGAAAAGGATGACATTGCCGGCGGGTACAAGATCGCTCGATCGTGCAGTCTCATCCGAGCGAAGCCGCACTTGCTTGCATACTGCAGTATGCTTCTGTTATGGCGGATACGACGCGCATCACGGTTACCTTGCCAAGCGACCAGGTCGCCGAGCTCAGGAAGCTCACGGACAACATCTCCGGCTTTGTCGCCGAGGCGGTGGCACGTCGGCTTCGACACCAACTCCTCGGTGAGGACCTGCTACGTCACCAGGAGGAGCACGGGAAGTTCAGTCAGGAGGAACTGGCTGAGGCTCACTCCAGGATCTTCGGGGAGGCGAACCCTGGGGGTTCGGCGAGCGCGGCGTGATCGAGCACGTTGAAACCGTCGTGCTCGACTCCCAGGGAGTCTCCGCCTGGATCGCGCAGGACCGTAAGATTCTCGCGATGTTCCAGGTGTTCCACGGTATGGGGGCCGATTTCGTCATCGGTGCCAACACCATCGTGGAAGTCAGCCATACGCGGGTGAATCTGCCTCGCCTGCAGTGGGTACTCTCCCGGGTCAAGGTCGAGCCGTTGACCGAGGCGGCGGCGAAGGCGTCCGCGGGACTGCTCAAGACCGCAGGTCTGCACGGCCACAAATACGCGATCGATGCGACGGTCGCCGAGGCGGCACTGCGCCAGCCCGGTCCGGTGGTCATGCTGACCTCCGATGTCGATGACATGGCCCGACTTTGCGGTCACCGTGTCCGGCTCGTTGGCATTTGAGTAAACAGGGGCCTGTACCTGTACTGCATCGAAGTTCACCTTGTCCTTCGTCACGCCGGCGAACTCGGTCACTGACACGAGGAGATGGTCCTACAGACCGGAACGATCTCGCATGTCCCCGCAGAGTGGCGGCAGCAGTGCTGACAGCAACGTCCCCACACACAGACTCACTTCGACCACCGTCCACCACCCTCTGACCACGGTCTCCGCTACCCCACCAGCGTGATTGGTCCGCCTGAAAAGCGGAAGGTCGGCGGTTCGACCCCGCCCCTGACCACAGCAACTGAGCAGCACAAACGCCCCGAGTCGATTACGGCCCGGGGCTTTTTGATGTCTGGTGACAGCAGCGGTATTGAGCGCAAGGTGGGATTGGCCCCGGCCTCTTGATGTCTTGGTGCTGAGGTATGCCGATTGCGTGGGTAGGTTGCCGTTGTAACGCTCATTCGAGGTGATGACTTCGGATGCTCGTTGAAATGGGTTACCCCACCGTGTGGAGAGCAGGCCGGTGGTCACCAATTGTCCCAGCCACGCCAGCCGTACCAGTTCCCGCCGAGATGCCGGTAGCTGTCATCCGTGGTTCCCTCGGGTCGGCCTTTGGGTAACCAGACGAAGCCGGTATTGCTATGAATGGCCCATTCCTCGGTGCTGAGGGCGGCGCTGCCGGGAAGCACCTCGGCGTCTATGGTCGTGGAGATGCCCAGCACACCCGGTACAGGCCCAGCCATCGGCAGAAGTCGTCGATGGCTGTCTTCTCCGTCATCGTCTTGGCGAACGCCTCCATGCTCGGTTTGGAGATCGCGAACCGCACCCAGAATGGGGCGTCGACAACAATTGCGGCCAGGACCATCGCGAGGACGATCCAGGGGAGGAACCAGCGTCGCAAGCGGATGGAGACCGCGTCCGCGTCCTTGCGTCCGGCCAGGATGATGCGAACGATCCAGACCAAGGCCAGTTGGGTTACTACGAAGACGGCAAACAGAGACATCTCGATGGTGTACCTGTAAGGAGCGCTGGCCCAGTACAGAAGTACGAGCCCCACAACTGAGACCGCGGTCATAAACGGCCATCCAGGCGGCTTGGTGATCACGGCGTCACCTTAGCGATCACACCTGCGCTCCCGACAGGGCAGCTTTGACGGTCACCTGCTTCTGGGCCGGACCACCGCCTCCGGTCTCACCAGCTATAAAGCAAAAGGATGCTCCGACTGTAGCCGAGGCGTCCAAGAATGGATCTTGTTTGTGTGAGGGCGTCACCGAGACGTTTGAGGGCGTTGCGCTTGTCGTCGAGGGAGACGTGGGCGTAGATGGTCATGGTCACTTCGATGTCGCTGTGGCCGACGATGTCTCGGACCACCTGGGGCGGTACGCCGAGGTTGAGGAGCAGGGTCACGCAGGTGTGGCGGAGGTCGTGAAAGCGCATGTCCCCGAGGCCGGCGACCTTGCGGATACGGAAAAAATCGCGCGCCCCGTTCGTCTGTGATCCAGAGGCTTGAGGGTCGGTAAGAACGACCAACGAGTCCCCGTCAAAAATCAGATAGTCTGATTTCATGAAGGTGATGACTGCCACTGAGGCATCTCGAAGCTTCGCGGTCGTTCTGGACGAGGCGGAGAGAGGGGAGACGATCGTGGTCACTCGGGGAGGTAAGCGGATCGCGGTGATCGGTCCCGCGCCCACGGCACCGGGACGTATGGTCAAAGCTTTCCTGGCCAGAGCCGCGGGGACGCTGGACGCCGATTTCGAGGCCGATGTCGCAGCGGCCCGGGAGGCCGTCGATGACGAGATGAGGAGCACGTGGCCCGACGCCTGATCCTGGACACCGGCGTACTGATCGCGGCGGAGCGGGGCAAGGCCTCCGTTGACACGGTGATCGGGGATGCCGACGATGTAGCGATCGCCGCGATCACCGTGGCCGAGCTGCTCGTCGGCGTGGAACTGGCGGATGAGGCGCGCCGCCCAGGGGGCCAGTCTTTCGTGGATGAGGTTCTGGCGTTGATCCCGGTCGAGGAGTACACCGTAGACGTCGCCAGGGTCCACGCTCGTCTCATGGCGCATGTTCGCCGGTCGGGAAAGACACGGGGAGCGTACGATTTGCTGATCGCCGCTACGGCCGCCGCCACCGCCAGAATCGTGATCACGATGGATTCGTCTGCCGCGTTCGACGACCTGCCCGGAGTCCGGGCGCAGGTCGTTCCCCGCTGAACGCCGACGGCGATCTTGCCGGTAACGTTCACCATGGTCAGCTGCCTCATCAAGCTCGTCGGTGGTAGGAACGTCGGCTTCTCCATGTGGGTCACGAAGGAGGAAGGCGCGGAGTCGGCGACGATTGTGCTTGGACGTAGCCTTTCCCATGGCCGACGGCGGGGATCGGTGTCGACATCGAGGATTCTCGGAATGTCTCAAGCCTCGGCCGTCAGTTATGGGATGTAAAGCCAACGACAACGGTGACGACAACCTCGGCCACCGCGAGCACACCTCGGCAGCCGTCCACAGCCTTCTGACCTCGTGTCCGTCGAGAGGAGCAGGGTGATCACTGCGCCTGAAAAGCGGAAGGTCGGCGGTTCGGCCCCGTCCCTGACCACAGCAACTGAGGGCTCGATCAGATCTGGGGCTTGGGGCCTCGGCGTATCGGCGAGATCGAAGTAGCCCTGGTGTTCGTCGGCTTGACCCGCGACCACGGCGGCCCGCTCAGCGGCACCCTGTGAAGCACCAGGTGAGGGCACCGTGAGAGTCGCTATGCGCTCAAGATCATCGTGGTTCGCCTGCATCTTCCATGTCATGGTGGGGCGAGTCGGAGGATCTGGTCGCGGACGGGGTCGTCCAGGTCGGCCTGGAGCAGGCCGTTGTTGATGGCGGGGGCACAGTTCATCGAGATGTTCACCGCGGCGGCGGGGCCTTGTGGATAGTCGAATATGAGTCGGATATCACGTTCGCTGGTGGCTCCGAGCCCTTTGCAGGTGTTCTCGCTCGGCACGGTGTCCAGGGAGTTCAGTGTCGCGGCCAGCGCGCGGGCGATGTCCCTGTTGTGTCGTTTGCGGTAGGGCGGCCTTGAGTACGTGGCATCCCTGCACACGGTGAGGCGGCCGGGACGTCCGGGAACCAGCAGTTCGTCCTGGCCTCGGCGGTCGCCGGGGCCCCGGCAGGGGTCTTCGGGCGGCACGGGCCGCCAGATCCCGTCCTTGTAAGCGGTGGTGATGGCGGGTCCGACGTACGAGTTGCTTCTGGCGGTGCCGTTGGTGATCCTCCCGCAGCGGTTGACCTCCTCGGCGCCGCCCACCCACAGGGCGCGGCCGTCGGGGTAGGCGAACCGGATGAGGTAGTTGGTCATCGGTCCCCCCACTGCCGTGCAGTTGCGGCCCACGTCAGCGCCGGCCACCGGGAGGTAGGCGAGGTCGCGGGCCATTGCCCCCGCCTGGTCCGTCAGCGTTCGCGAACCGGCCAGCCGCTCACCACCCGGACGCGTGTTGTCCCCGGGGTAGGCGCAGATGAGGGCCTTCACCGGTGAACCGGGGACGAGCGACTCCTTCACACCGTCGATGTCGGCGGCGGCGGGTACCCATCCGCCGATAGCGTCGCTGTCCCAGCGTTGCGGGCAGGTGGCCGGTACGGGTGGTGACTCGCCGACCGCTCCGGAGAGCAGCACGGCCGCCCCGCACACCCCGGCCGCCGCGAGACCGAGACCGATCGATGTGGAAAGCCTCATGATTTATAGACGTCGTTTCCCGGTCGATCGGTTCGCCTCGCTCATCCCTGTCTGAGCGCGAGGTGAATGGGGTAAGGCGCGAGACTGCCTGTAGAGCATCAGCCGAAGTAGAACAGTCAGGTGAACCTTGCAACCCCGAGCAGGTGTGCCGCACGGGATCGTCGCGACTCACTGCTTCTCGTCTCCGAGGTGACGCATTGAAAGAGGTGGCCCTGCGGCAGTACGCCCGATTGCCACGTGAGTACCGCGGTCTCGAAGTGCTGGCCAGCACGATCGACGCGTACGGCCGGGCACTGTGGCTGCTGTCCGACAGCCCGGACGCGTTCCCGGACGACCTCTCCGGGAGCGGAAAGCTCACCGCACCGCCCCGAAAGCAGCCCTACGACGCTCTGCTCGTCATGGACAAGAACGGCACCGCGAGCGAGCTCGTCCTCCATGACAGCAACGGTCCGCTGAATTGTCTCGGATCACCTATGACCCAGAGTGAGAACGCTTCTTTGTCGGCCACGTCCCTGGGTGATCGACTCCAAGAGGTCGGCGGTCGATCGTCCCTTGACCTCTACCATCCTTGAGGTAGCACCGTGGTGTGCATGAGCACAGGATCCACGGCGTACGCCGCAGACATCGAAGCCATCCAACAAGTCGTAGCCGCCGTAGAGCACTCCCAGCAGCACAAGGACCCCGATAAGTTCCTTGCCCTCTTCCACCGCGACGCGGTCTGGACGACGGGCGGTGGCAAGGTCCTCATAGGTCTCGACGCGATCTCGGAGTTCACCCGTGAGGTCCTCCCCGCGGCGGGCTGGGACGGCAAGGTCACCTACGAGGTGGTCCACGTGTTCTTCATTCGCCCGGATGTCGCGGCGGTCAAGGTTCGTCAGCTTTACCTGACCCCGGGCGACGAGAGCGAGGGTGCTCCGCTGTACGTGATGTCCAAGCAGGACGACGGCCGCTGGTTGCTGGCCGCCTGCCAGAACACGGGGGTAGTCGCCGGCTGATCGATTCCAGGGGACCGCCGGCATCGATCACCTGGGGCAGATCGATGCCGGTGTCGGTACGACCGTCGATGTGAGGTGGGGAACGGGTTCCGCCCGCGGCACGCCGGCTCGGTCATCGGCTGAACGTGAAGCGGCGTATCCTTCGCCTGTGGGACTGCGGTTCGAGACGCGTCGGTCCGACTCGCCGTGGGTCGACACCGTGTGGACATGCGCGAGCGAGCGGGTCACCGCGATGACGTCCGTCGCGGGGGCGCGGTGGGGCCTGGTGTTCTGGGAGCAGGCCGGTCGGAGGTACGCGGCCATCACCGGTCCCGAGACCCGGACCGGTACGGCGCCGGTGCCGGAGGGCGCGACCTTTACCGGCATCGAGTTCGCCGTGGGCACCTCGTTGCGGGCCGTGCCCACGCCGGCGCTGGTCGACGGCGGCATCGGGCTCGTCGACACCACGCGCCGGACGTTTCGGCTGGACGGCGCCCGCTGGGAGACGCCGGGCCCCGACGACGCCGAGGCTCTGGTCGGCAGTCTCGTCCGGGCCGGGGTCGTGGTCCGTGACCTGCTCGTCGCCGAGGTGTTGCGGGGACACCGCCCGGCGGTCTCGGGGCGTACGGTCGAACGCCGGTTCCGCGCCGCGACCGGTCTGACGCGGGGTGTGGTCCGGCGGATCGAGCGGGCCCGTACGGCGACGGAGTTGTTGGTCGCCGGCGATTCGGCCGCCGATGTCGTCGCCAGGCTCGACTACTTCGACGAGCCGCACCTGGCCCGAGCACTGCGCCTCTACGTCGGACGCACCGTCAGGCAGTTGCGCGAGGGGGCCGACGGAGCGATCGCCCTCGACCTGGGTCAGTGCCTGACGTCGTAGACGAGCTTCAGGATCCCGTTCGAGTAGCTCTCCGACTCTCGTAGCGTCAGCATGTGCTTGTCCCGGTCGGCCCGGCCGAACAGGCTCTTCCCGGCACCGAGGAGCACGGGAAAGACGAGCAGGTTGTACTGGTCGATCAGGCCGGCGTCCGACAGCCGCCGGGCCAGCTCCGCGCTCCCGTGGATGAAGATGGCGCCGCCTTCGCCTTCCTTGAGCGCGGCGACGTCCTCGGTGGAGCGCAGGATCGTCGTCGGCCCCCACCCGTCGACGAGGGCGTCGTCGGACAGCGTGGTCGACACCACGTACTTGGGCAGTTCCCTGTAGTCGGCGTGGTCCTCCGAGCCGGGCCAGACCGGCGCGAACACCTCGTAGCTGCGGCGGCCGAACATCAGCGCCGTCGTGTCGGCGAGTTCCTCGCCCTTCAGCGACCATGCCTCGGGGACGAAGTCGAGGTCCTTGAACACCCATCCGCCGCTGCGGTGCTCTTCCTCCGGCCCGCCGCCGGGCGAGTCCACGACGCCGTCCAGCGACATGAAACCGGTGTAGACCAGGTCACGCATTGTGCTGTCTCCTCACGTTCGGGCGAACTGCTGGGCCCACGGTAGATCACGGTCGTGGCGGCCGTCTTGGACGGAAACGACAGCGGGTCCAGAACGCGCACCGGAACATCGCCGATCGAACCCGCACCCGGTTTCGAAGGTGACCGGCTTCGCCACCGGCACCGAGTGGCTGCGGTTGGAGCGTTCGGCGAATTGATGCTTGCGATGCGCTTGAAGTGCTTCCATACGGATGGAGGAAAAATCACGCACGTATTCGCCCTGCTCGGCGACCTCACGAACCCGCGATCATCGGGCACGCTGGCAGGCGAAGTACGGTGTCGGCTCTCGCGCTTCCGCTGTGCCTCGCCGAGGTGTCCCCTGTTGTCGGGGCGGTGCCTCAGCTCGTGGCCTTCCTGACGAGGGCAGTGATCGTCTTGGCGGCTTCGTCGCTCAAAGTGGTCACGGCGAAGGACGTGGGCCACAGGCCACCGGTGTCGGCGAGGTTCGCCTCGGCGGTGAAGCCGAAGGTCGAGTACGGCTCCTTGTCCACGTTTCCGCTGCGGAAGAAGCAGACGACCTTCCCCTTCCTGGCGTAGGCCGGCTGGCCGTACCACAGCTTCGGTGACAGCTCCGGGGCGTTGGCGGTGACGATGGCGTGGATGCGTTCGGCCGTCGCCCGGTCAGACGGCTCCATCTCCGCGATCTTCGACAGCACGTCGAGCTCACCTGCGGCTGCCCTGTTGCCACGGCCGCGACTCGCCTCCTTCTTCAGTTCCGCGGCGCGCTGCCTCATCGCGGCACGTTCTTCCTCGGAGAAACCGTCGGTGCTCTTCCTGCTCGTCGCTCCGGTGTCCGTGCTCACCGCTGTCACTCTCCTCGTCGTTTGATATGGGGTGTTTGTCACGTTAGTTGTGCCGTGCAATCGGCGCTTCTCGATTCCTGATCGATGCTCGCCCCCGTGCTCTCGGGACACCTCGTCGTACGGGCTCGCACCGTCGGCTGTCGTCCGCGCGGCGGGTGAGGTGGAACGATGGTGCGCATGGGGCTCGGGCGTGCGGAGGCGCAGCGGTTGCGTGACATCGCCGTGATCCGTCGTGTCCGAGACCGGATTGATCGTGAGTACGCCAGGCCGCTGAACCTCCAGGCGCTGGCCGCAGGGGCGCACATGTCGATCGGGCACCTGAGCCGGGAGTTTCGTCGCGTCTACGACGAGTCTCCGTACTCGTATCTGATGACCCGGCGGATCGAGCGGGCGATGACGCTGCTACGTCGCGGAGACCTCAGCGTCACGGAAGTGTGTTTCGAGGTGGGTTTCTCCTCGCTGGGCACGTTCAGTACGAGGTTCACCGAACTCGTCGGCGTGCCGCCGAGCGTCTACCGGCGTGACCATTCCCAGGCCGCGGCGGGTATTCCGCCGTGTCTGAGCAAACAGGTGACCAGACCGGTCAAGAATCGAGAAGCCCGCGCCCGGTAGTCGTGCGTAGCGTGCCGGACGTGGACGTCATCATTCGGCACACCTTCCTCCCGCACACCGATCCCGAGGCCGCTCTGGGTTTCTATCGTGACATCCTGGGCTTCGAGGTCCGGGCCGACGCCGGTTACGAGGACATGCGGTGGATCACCGTCGGTCCGGTCGGGCAGCCCGGCACCTCCATCGTGTTGCATCCGCCGGCGGCCGATCCGGGCATCACCGGTGAGGAGCGCCACACCATCCTGGAACTCATCGCCAAGGGCGTCTACGCGGCCGTCACACTGGCCACCGACGACCTCGACGGGCTGTTCGACCGCCTCCAGGCCGCAGGGGCCGAGGTGATCCAGGAACCCATCGACCAGGACTACGGGGTCCGTGACTGCGCATTCCGTGACCCCGCCGGCAACCTCATCCGCATAACCGGCGCGTCTGCCCGAGCCCGTCCGCATGACGCCCCTCCGCATGACGCCCGTCCGCATGACGCCCGTCCGCATGACGCCCGCCCCGAATCGACCGATCCCGGAAAGCACGGAGGAACCATCTGATGCCGCTCTCCGTCGACATCATCACTCTCGGCGTACCGCAGGTGGAAGCCGCACGCGACTTCTACACGTCCGCGTTCTCAGCCACGGCGACGGACAACGACCACACCGCGAGCCTCGACCTTCACGGCACCGGGCGGCTCGCCCTCCGCCAGATCGACGCGCTCGCCACCGACTCCGGCACGGACCCGGCGACCCTGGGTTTCCGTGGCTACGTCCTGTCCTCCATCGTCAGCCAGCCCGCGGAGGTCAAGGCCCTTCTCGATGCCGCCACGGTCAGGGGCGCGACGGTCGTCAAGCCGCCGAAGAAGCAGCTCTTCGGTGAGTTCAGCGCCGCCTACCGGGCACCGGACGGGGCCGTGTGGAAACTGGCCGCGGCCTCCAAGAAGGACACCGGTCCCGTCCCGGACCCGCCGAAGCCGACCGAGACCGCCATCTACCTCGGCGTCGCCAGACCAATGACATCCAGGGCGTTCTATGAGGCGTTGGGCATGAGCGTCAACCATGACTACGGCGACAAATTCCTCGACTTCGCGATAGCGGACGGCGTGTGCCGGCTGGGCCTGCTGCCACGCAAAGCCCTCGCCAAGGACGCCGGCGTCGACGAGCACGGTGACGGCTTCTCGGCGCTCGTACTCACCCACATCGCCGCTTCCCGTGACGACGTCGATGCTCTTCTCGTCGCCGCGGGCTCGGCCGGTGGCCGGGTCACCGTCGCGGCGGCCAGAACCGACCGGGGGGATTACGCCGGACACTGCACCGACCCCGACGGCTACCACTGGAGGATCACCACGCCCGGCTGATCGCGACGGGTCGCTCGGCGGTCAGGGGAGGTGTTAGGCGTCCCGGCGCAGGTCGTGGACCTCGGGGCGTCGCTGGAAGCCGGCCGCTCTGTAGGTGGCGACGGCGCCGACATTGGAGCTCGGGGTGCAGACGGTCGCGCTCGACGAGCCCAGCTTCCTGAGGGCGGCCGCCGCGGCGAGGGTGATCGCGTGGCCGCGGCCGCGATGGTTGCGGTGCACGCCTATCACCCGACATGATCGTCATGGCCCCGATCACACCTCACCACACCGGTGGTCCGCACCTGCTTTTCCGCCGTCGTGGTGAAGCGGAACGTCAGGAACGCGATGACGGTGTTCTCGGTGTGTTCCGCGGAATTGTCAAACGGGGACCACGGTCACCACGCCTTCGAGTCCTTTGAAGTCGGCGTCGTTACGCGTGTATAGCGGCAGGCCTCGGGTGGACGCCACCGCTGCGATCATCAGGTCCAGCCTGCGGGGGCGTGGGTCGCGATCGGCGGCGATCGTAAGAGCCACCAGCGTTCCGTAGCGAGCGGCGGCATCGCCGTCGAAGGGCAGCGGGTCGAAGTCGGCGACGGCCGCTCCCAGCTTCTCCATGCGTGCGGCTCTGGTTCCCGCGCTTTTGGCCATGGCGATGCCTTGGTGGAGTTCGGCGAGGGTGATCGCGGTGATCTCGGGGATGTTCGGTAACCGCGCCGGGTCGATCAGATCCAGATCGATGTAGGTGCAGGTGTCGAGCACCCCGGACTCGTCACGGTCAGGCATGGTCGCGCTCCAGGGGGTCGTCGTCTTCGACACGATCCTCCGTGCCGAAGAACTCGTCGGCCTCCTGGCGCATGCGCTCGTAGTCCACCCGCGGTAGTCGGCGATGGCGGGCGACCAGCTCCTCGGCGGTCAGGCGCCGTCTGCGGGCAAGGGGCCGTAATTCGGCGACCTCGATGCCGTTGCGGGTGATGTGGTAGACCTCACCCGCCTCCACCGCGTCCATAACGGCTGCGGAGTTGTTGCGGAACTCGCGCTGGGTAATCGTCTTCACTCATTTAGTGTAGCTCTCCGTGTCTCACCGTGCTACGGCATCTCGGAGGAGGCGGGTTCGCAACCTGTAGACGTCGATTCCCGGTCAATCGACTGGTATGGGAACGGAAGGCGAGTGCGACGCACGTTTCACCGCGATGACGAAAGGAGCAGGCGCGCCTGCGGCCGGGCGGCCGAGGCGCGCCTGATCGCCCCCCTGCCTACCCCTGTTTCGCGATGAACTCGCGCAGCCAGTGGAAGCTCGCCTTCTCGGTGCGGGCCTGGGTCTCGTAGTCGACGTGGACGATCCCGAATCGGGCGGCGTATCCCCGGGCCCACTCGAAGTTGTCCAGCAGCGACCAGCAGAAGTAGCCGCGCACGTCCACGCCGTCGGTCATCGCGGCGCGGATGGCGGCGAGGTGGTCGCGCAGGAAGTCGACGCGGCCGGTGTCGTCGAGGGTCCCGTCGTCGCCGTAGCCGTTCTCGGTGATGAAGATCGGCGGCAGTGCGGGGTAGCGCCGGGCCAGGCCGAGGAGGGTCTGGTGGAGCCCGTGCGGCTCCACCAGCCAGCCCAGCCCGCTCGTCCTCGCGCCGTCGGGGGTGACGCCGCGCACCCCGAGGTCGAAGGCGGAGCGCAGCGCGGGGTCGGCCTGCTCGTACGGCGCCGCGGCGGCGTGGATGCGGTAGTAGTAGTTGACGCCCAGGAAGTCCAGCGGAGCGCCGATGACCTCCAGGTCGCCCTCGCGGCGGAAGGAGAAGTCGCTGAGGGCGCCGAAGGTCTCCTCCATATCGGGCGCGTAGGCGCCGAGCAGCAGCGGGTCGGTGAACTGCCGGTTGACCAGCAGGTCCATCCTGCGCGCCGCGTCGGCGTCGGCGGCCGAGCCGGTCGCGGGCACCGTGGGCGACATGTTGAGCGTGATGCCGACCTGCTGTCCCTCCCGCGCTCCCGCCCGCAGTCTGGTCGTCGCGAGGCCGTGGCCCAGCAGCAGGTGGTGGGCGGCGGCGAGCGCGCCGTGGCCCTCGCGTGCGCCGGGTGCGTGGCGGCCTTCCGCGTAGCCGACGATGGAGGAGCAGTACGGCTCGTTCAGCGTGATCCAATGTGACACCGTGTCGCCCAGCGCCTCGTGCGCGATCTCGGCGTAGTCGGCGAAGCGCTCGGCGGTGTCGCGGTCACGCCAGCCGCCGCGGTCTTCCAGCGCCTGGGGCAGGTCCCAGTGGTAGAGGGTGACGTACGGCTCGATGCCGTGCTCGCGCAGGGCGTCGGTGAGCCGCCGGTAGAAGTCGAGGCCGCGCTGGTTCACCCGGCCGTCGCCGTCGGGCATGATCCTGGGCCAGGCGAGCGAGAAGCGGTAGGCGCCGGCGCCGAGCCGGTCCATCAGCTTCACGTCCTCCTGCCAGCGGTGGTAGTGGTCGCAGGCGTGCTCGCCGCTCTCGCCCCTCGCCACCGCGCCGGGGACGCGGCAGAAGGTGTCCCAGATCGAGGGTCCGCGTCCGTCGACGTCCACGGCGCCCTCGATCTGGTAGGCGGCGGTGGCCGTCCCCCACACGAACCCGGCGGGAAAGGGCGTACGGTCCTGGGTCATCCCTTGATCGCTCCTGACATGATTCCCCCAATGATCTGGCGGCCCAGCGCGGCGAAGACCGCGACGATCGGCACGATCGCGAGCACGGTGCCGGTGAGCACGAGAGCGTAGTCGGTGGTGTAGCCGCTGGCCAGGCTGGAGAGCGCGACCTGGACGGTCGGGTTCTCCGGCGTGAGGACGACCAGCGGCCAGAAGAAGTCGTTCCAGGCCTGCATGAAGGTGAACAGGCCGAGTACGGCGGCGGCCGGCCGGGCGGCGGGCAGCACGACGTGCCAGAACAGCCGCAGCGTGGTGCATCCGTCGATGCGGCCGGCCTCCAGCAGCTCGTCGGGGATGGCGCTGGAGAGGTACTGGGTCATGAGGAACACGCCGAACGCGGTGACCAGGCCGGGCACGATCACCGCCTCAAGCTTGCCGGTCCAGCCGAGCTCGGCCATGAGGATGTACAGCGGGATGATGCCGAGCTGCTGCGGCACGGTGGTGGTGGCGATGGCCATGACGAGCAGTATGTTGCGTCCGCGGAAACGGAGCTTGGCGAAGGCGAAGCCGGCCAGCGTGGAGAACAGGACGACCGAGATGGTGACCGAGCCGGAGACGAGGAAGGAGTTGAACATCGCCTGGCCGAACGCGGTGGTGTCGAAGACCCGGGCGATGTTCTCGAACAGGTGGCCGCCGGGGGTGAGGACCGGCGGGATGCTGGCGATGGCGTCGTTGTCGTGGGAGGCCACGGCGAGCGACCAGTAGATGGGGAAGAGCGAGCCGAGCAGCACGGCGA